>Ga0065165_1000106_pt1 | contig 140301 bp, 112 predicted proteins | sample AraplaMF_Cvi_mMF_FD_63813 | JGI IMG/M metagenome (GOLD analysis project Ga0065165, IMG submission 63813) | Arabidopsis root microbial communities from the University of North Carolina, USA - plate scrape MF_Cvi_mMF (version 2) (version 3) | ecosystem: Host-associated > Plants > Roots >... | reverse complement strand
CATCAATCCACAGCAGCTTTATTACAGCAATAAAGGAGAGAAGAACCCGGTGAATGGCTGTAAGGATGGGGTGCCCTGTAAAGAAGAAGAATATAAAATGAACAGGCGTTCTGAATTGAATGTCAAATGGTAACAACCATCATATTAAGATATCACTTTGATTGATTTTTGGAAATCCTGTTTATCCTTAAACCTTTTACATGATAACATCTATACTACTGCTGCTCGGCACGTTACTGGTATTTATCGCAAACACTTTTCTCAATAAACATCTTGATGACATTGTCTGAGGCAAAAAACCCGGACAATAATTGGTTTTAGAAAAAGGTTCTAAACAAAAGGGTCACCATTCCTGGTGACCCTGTGTAATAAATTGGCAACAGTACTATTCTACCCAGTACACCAATGTTACTTCGATGAAGCCGTCAGCGCCCACCTGAGAGGGATCCAGCGTCACAGTTTTGGGCACTGCGCCTTCCCAGTTGCCCGGATAAGCGCCGAAGGTATAGGTGCCACCGGGCAATCCTTCAAATTCGTATCCTTCGCGGTCGGTAGGCTCATACACCACGCCGGTTTGTTCATTACGGGCCCAGCATCCGCGCAATCCAATGCTGCCGGTAACGGGGCTGCCATCGGTACGTACTAATTTTATTCGTACATTGTAGGCAGTGCTAACATTGTTTTGTTGTGCAACCGTTGCGGGCATTTCGTTGGCAGGGTTTGCAGCATAGATCTGAGTAACAAATAATAGCGACAGTACACTGAAAATGAGGGTTTTTCTCATGGGTTAATGGTTTAAGGTGAAGGATCGAATTTAGTGATATTGCACTGGATTGTCAAACGATCAGCGATTACCAAATCTTAAACTCTTTCCTGTAAAGAGTGACGAAGACAGCCACTTTTCCTAAGACATTCGTATAATTTAAGTATAAGGTATCTTTAAAGAGTTACTATACCGATACTATGTCGGTACTTTATCCTGGGGTTTTAGTGCGGGGTCCACTCCAAAAATAGCAGGAATTTATCGGGAAAGGCAGTCTTGTAAATTAAATATTTTATATCTTTAAACAGAGAAGAAAGCAGCGGGGGTGAACAATGCTAAAATTCCTTCAGCACATCAGCCAAGATCAACACTTTTAGCAAAACCAGACAAACCATTTAAGATCAGAAACTTAGGCACTTTACCGGCGCTTTTTTTTGCTTCTGTTATGCAAACGATTGCGTGATTAGCATACGGCCATTTCCGGGAACGAAATACTTTAACTAAAACCAAACAAATCATTTTAAACCAATGAATTAACGCCAATAGAACAACAGCAGCGACTATTTATGTCTATACGTGCAACCGATTGCAAGTAGACAGGGACAACAGATCACAACACGTTATTTGAAACTTTATCCATTAACATTAAAGGGATGCTCATTTCACCTAAAAAATTCCGCATTATGATTGTCAATTTACCATTCCTGGCCTCCAGGTTATGGCTGATGGCCGGGCTGCTATTGCTCAGCACATTGGCCTTTGCACAGTCAGCCGGTGTCTCCGGCACCGTTACCTCTTCCGCAGAACAGAAGCCTGTACCTGGCGTAACCGTGAGGGTTAAAGGCGGTTCCGGAGGAACTACCACAGACGCCAACGGCAGGTTCTCACTGCCCAATGTTCCTTCCAATGCCGTACTGCTCTTTTCGGCCGTAGGCTTTGCCACCCGGGAAAAAGCCCTGAACGGACAGTCGACCATCAATATCGCACTGCAGGATAATCAGGCCGGCCTGAACGAAGTAGTGGTTGTTGGCTACGGTACCCAGCGCAAAACAGATCTTACCGGTTCAGTGTCTTCCCTGCGGGCAGAAAAGCTGCAGGAAATGCCGGTAGTGAGCATTGAACAGGCCGTACAGGGACGTTTGGCCGGCGTGCAGGTACAGCAGACCTCCGGGCAGCCCGGCGCGGGTATCAGCATTCGTGTGCGGGGCGTGTCTTCCATAGCAGGCGGTAATGAGCCCCTTTATGTGATAGACGGTCTGCCGCAGTTCAATGATGATGTAAGAGGCGCCAACGGCCTGGCAACGATCAACCCTTCCGATATTGAATCTATCGAGATATTAAAAGATGCCGCCGCCACCGCGATCTATGGCTCCAGGGGCGCCAATGGCGTAGTGATGGTCACCACCAAAACAGGTAAGGCCGGGCCTCCCCGTGTAACGCTCGAAACGTCTCTGGGCTTTCAGCAGCTTCGCAAAAAACTGGAGCTGATGAACAGCACAGAATATGTGGACTTTGCCAAACGATATTACGCTAATTCCAACCTGCCAATGCCGGCCGACCTGGCCAACTTTACACCGACCATTAGTACTGACTGGCAGGATGAAGTGTTCCAGACGGGCGTGCTTTCCAATACCAGTCTCAATGTATCAGGCGGCACAGAACGCAGCCGTTATTTTATCTCCGGCGGCTATACGGACCAGCAGGGGATTGTAAAGAACTCCGGTTATAAACGTGCTGCAGTGCGTATGAACCTGGATAATAAGGTAAACGATTTTGTGAGCGTACATACTCACCTTACCGCTTCCCGGGCCATACAGAATGGTTTTTCCCCATCCGTGGGCGATAACACCCGTAACTTCGGTAAGTCGGGTATCGGCTCCATCATGCGCGCTGTTACCACTGTAGGTGTGAAGAACCCGGACGGTACCTATACCGATGTGACGCCTTTCAGCTTCAATGGTATCGACGCCGAGAACCCGGTGGCCATGGCAGATGAGGTGCTTGACCGCAATACCACTACCCGCGTACAGGGTGCCATCGATGTGAGGGCGCAGCTATTTAAAGGGCTGACCAATACCACCCGCCTGGCAGGTGATTTTTACCAGATCCGCCGCGACCTCTACTTTCCCCGCATCCTGCCCCGGCTGGGTAATAATATCGGCTCTGCAGAACTGGGAGAGTATGATAAAACCTCCGTATTGGCAGAAGACTTCCTGGAATACCGTTACAACTTCAGCGAAGCAACCTATATCGAAGCCATCGGCGGTGTTTCTTTCCAGCGTGAACGTTATAACAGCTTAGACCTGGCCGCCTCCGGCTTCGGGAATGATGCGCTGAAGAATTATAATTTCAGCTCTGCCACCTCTGTAAGCAAACCATTGACCAATGTTACAGAGAACACCATCATCTCTGCGTTTGGCCGTGTACGTTTTAACTATAAAGACCGCTACCTGCTGGCCGCCAGCGTGCGCCGCGATGGCGCCTCCGTATTCGCAGAGAATAACAAATATGGCGTGTTTCCTTCTGTGTCTGCCGGTTGGCGTATATCTGAAGAGCCCTTCCTGAAAAGCAGCGCCTGGCTGTCTAATTTGAAGTTGCGTGCCAGCTGGGGACAAGCAGGTAACCCCGCCATCAAGCCTTACCAGTCATTGCCACTGGGCCTGACGGTGAACACCGGTCAGGGCGCCGGTACGGGCCTGGCAGTAGGCTTGGGCCCCTCATTCCCCAATCCTAACCTGAAATGGGAAACCACCACGCAAACGAATATTGGCTTTGACGCCGGCATTATCCAGGAAAGGCTGCGCATCACCTTTGATTATTATGTCAAGACCACCAGCGATCTGCTGGCACTGGTACAATTGCCGCCTTCTGCAGGCGTAGGCGCCGGCATTGGCTCTGGTCCCAGCCAGGTGATCGATAACGTAGGAGAAGTGCAGAACAAAGGATGGGAGATCGGCCTGGGCGCCAGCATTATCAGCACCGGCGACTGGACCCTGGCGGTGGATGTGAACCTTTCACAAAACAAGAATAAGGTGACAAAGACAAAAGATGGTAAAGATATTCCCACCATTGCAGGGGGTAACGATGCATCCGGGGCTAACAGCATTATCCGGCCGGGCCAGCCTTTGTCTGCCTTCTTTGGCCCTGTATTCCTGGGCCTGGATAAGAGTGGCGTACCTATCCACGAGAACCTCAACGGGGATAAGGACAGCCAGGGAAGAGACATCATCAATGCCCTGGATAACCAGATCATTGGCAGTCCCTACCCGGATCTTTATTACGGCATCAATCCCACCATCCGTTACAAACGCCTTACCCTTACTTCCGTATGGGCCGGTGTAAGCGGCGGCAAGATCAATAATGCCGGTTTGTTTGATCTGACCCTCCCTACGGTGGCTAACCAGTATAACAAGCTGAAGGTGGTGAATGAGTATTACCCCACGCCCAGCCAGGCCGCGGGTAATGCGCATCTCCGTTCTTCCCGCTTTATGGAGGATGGCTCTTATTTCCGTCTCCGCAATATCCGGCTGGACTACAGCTTTAACATGAGCAAAAGCCGTGCGATCAAAAACCTGAATGTATATGTGAGCGCGCAGAACCTGCTCACCTTCACCAATTACTCAGGCTATGACCCGGAGGTAAACACCTTCAACGGGAACGATCGCCGGCAAGGTGTAGACCTCGGCGCCTATCCTTCCGCCAAAACTTACAACCTGGGATGCAGTGTAACATTTTAAAGCCATTAACCACATTGTTATGAAACGGATCAACATCTTAATGATATTCACCATCCTCACACTGATCATCTGCAGTGAAACAGGATGTAAAAAACTGCTGGAAGAAAAACCCAAGGCCACCCTGGAACTGGGCGACCTCGATTCGGTAACCCTTCAGCAATTGACCATAGGCGTATATGAACCCATGACCCGCAGTCGCGGACGTTTATGGGAATCTACCGTAGGACTGGGCTTTGAGCTGATGAGCGAGTATGCAGACGGCGGCCCCTCGCAGATCAACTGGAGCAATTATAATAACCTGCTCACTACACCTAACTCGCTTGCGCAATCCTGGACCACCTTATATGAAGCCATTGGCCGGGCCAACCAGCTGATCGCCAAACTGGATGCCAATACCAATATCAGCGCCAGCCTGAAGAACCGGGCCTATGCAGAATCCTATTTCGTAAGAGCGGTAAGCTATTACTTCGCCGTGCGTGTATGGGGTAAAGTGCCCATGCGGCTCAAGCCCATTCAGAACGTATCTGATGTGGCCATGCCGCTGTCTGATATCCCGGTGATCTATGCACAGATCATCAAGGATCTGCAGTTTGCAGAAGCCAACCTGCCGGTAACCGTGCCTTCTGATAATGCCGGACGGGCCACACAGGGCGCGGCAAAGACAGCGCTGGCAGATGTATATCTTACCCGTGGAGAATACCAGCTGGCGCGTGACAAAGCGAAGGAAGTGCTGGATAAGAAAGCCACCTATGGCTATGAGCTGGAACCTTCACTGGCCACTGTATATTCACCATCCTTAGCTACCAACCGGGAAGACGTGTTCTCGCTGAAGTTCTCCCAGGTAGTGGACCGTGGCGCCTTTATGGCTTCCTACTGGGCTGATTCCAAGGCAAAGGCCGCCGGTTATTCTGTAAGCGGCAACAAGTTCGGAGGTATCATCTCCCAGGTGCCGCTGATTCGCGACTGGGATAACAATGACCTGCGCAAGCAGTTCAGCCTGTATACCTCTTATGTGATCAATGGCGCCGTAGTAAAGGCTGAAATAGAGCCGGGCATTTACGATATGCGCCTTGGCAAGTACAGGGACCCCAATGCGCCGATAGATACCGGCAACGGCAATGATTTTTACTTCTGGCGTTTTGCAGATGTGCTGTTGATCTATGCAGAAGCAGAGAATAAGCTGAACGGCGCTACTGCCGCTGCTTATGAGGCTATCAACCAGGTAAGACGGCGGGCTTATGGCTTGCCTGCCGGCACACCCAGCCCGGTATCAGATCTGCCTGCCGGTCTTTCTCAAACCGCGTTCGATGATCTGGTGTTCCGTGAAAGAGGCTATGAGTTTATAGGAGAGGATAAACGTTGGTTTGACATGGTGCGTACCAACCGGGTGGCCAGCATTATCAGCGCAGCAGCCGCTCTGATCCCCAGTCCGGCACGTAAGCCGGTGCCTGCAAAATTGCTGTTTGATCTGCCGGATGTAGAGCTGCAGAACAACCCGGCTTTGCAGTAATACCATTTAATAAAAGTGAAGAGGGCGTATCACCTATTTTGATACGCCCTCTCTTTTTATTGTTTGATTATTTTAACCTTTTTCTGAGTGCCGTCCTGTTGTTGTATAACAACGATATACATGCCGGGTGTAAGGGACGATACGGAAATGGTGTTCCCGGGTTTCTTCACTGTCATGATCCCACGGCCATTAATATCATAGATGATGATCCTGTTCACCTTTTCATAGCCGCGAAGCTGCAATTGTTCTGTTACCGGGTTGGGCGACAGCAGCACGCTGGGTTCATCTGCTTTAGGAGTTACCGCTGCCTGAGCCAGTCTGGCTGTTGAAACACTGGTAATGGTCAGGTAATTCAGGTTGAACCCACCGGTAGTAGTGGCAATACCGATGTTGTAGCTGCCTGCAGGCAGGCTTACCGTATGGGAGACAGTGGCCCAGTTCTGCCATCCGCCGGTATTCGGTATCACAACGCTGCCCAGTTGTGTAGCCCCTGCATCTTTTTCAAGCCGCAGCGAGGTGTTGGCATTCGGAGTGGCTACCCGATAGTCTATACGATAGGTACCTGTTGCGGGAATGGTCACCGGGTAGGACATCCAGTCGCCGGCGTCTATCCATCCCACATTTTGTCCGCCGCCTGCGTCGGTGGTGGTTTCCACATCCACACCAGACATATAATTATAGGCTTCCGCCTGGATAACAGTGGAGAAAGAGGAGGAATTCGGTTCTACTTTCAGTGAGCTTGTTGAATCATTCCAGCTGTTGTCAACCAGGCAATTATCATCTGCTGTCAAAGTAAGTGTTGGTCCGCCGAAATTATCGTGCTTATACAGCGTCACTTTATAGCCGGAACTTATTTTGATGGAAGAAATATCATCATTAAGTATCCCCAATGCATTCAGCTGGCTGAGGGTATAGGTTCCCTGGCTGAGCCCTGCTGCATAACCGGCATAATTACAATCTTTATAAACCGTCACAGGTCCGCTGGGCGTAGTGCCCGCAAAACCGCCGATGGTAACAGTTGCCCGTATAGGTGAGGAGCTGTTGATCGTTGATGAATGGTTAAATACATCATCATAACAAAAGGCATAAGTGAGGCTCTGGAGATTGATATCACTGCGGTGCCAGAATTTGCAATACCAGTTATAGGGAGCTGTCTGGTAGTATTTGGATGCAGTGGCAAGATCCTGGGTAGCGCCTGTCGTCAGGTTCAGATCAATCGCATGACGATTGATGGCGGCGCAGATCTGTGCTTGTACTACCTTGTCCAGGTCACTGCCGGTGGCCATTACACCACTGCCTTCCATCACTTCGATATTGGTAGGCTTACGTGAGATGGTGCCCACCTGGCCGTCAGAGCTCCTGGTAAACGTAAATACATCTCCTGTTACACGGCCGCTGAACACGCCGGCATCCCCTGCGTTAAAAACAAGGGTACCGTTCCGGTATTTAGACCAGATGGCATCAATGTAGGCGCCGAAATAATTGGCCTGGGCGCCGCCGGGCTGGAATGCGGTGGTCTTTGACGGAAACTTGATGATACCATTGGCGGCTTCATAGCAGGCGGCAAATTCAGCCGGGGCGGTAGACTGCCATAAAGAAAGGATCTGGCTGTGCGGGATGAACTCGCCTACCTTCTGATAGAAGCCGCCATTGCCCCACACTTCCAGGCCCATGGGATATTGGTAACCATCCACGCGGGTGGTGTTGGCCCAAAGTCCGTTGGGTGCATTGGCCAGCTCAATGGTTTCGTAGCGGATGCCCTGGTTGGGATCCGTGGGATTGGCGAGGTTGGGCGCCGCATAGCCACTGGGCGCACCGGATGCGCCGAAGAAGTAAAGGAAGAGCTGCGAGTTGAAAGAGATCAGCATACGGCATCCTTTAATGCCTGGAATACTGATCGTCTTATTCGGTATCTCACTCAGCCGGGCAAAGCAGTTGGCATATTTGCCGTTACCGCCGGGGCCCTGGTTGCCATTGATCACCGGTCCGGGCACGGTGTTGTTGGCTACGCTCATCAGGTTGACGGTACCGGTTTTTGGATCGATCCATACATGGTTGTCACCAATGATACCTACAACTGCTACATACACGTTATTATCAGCATACGCTGAGTTGTTGGATAACGTGAAGGGAACGGGAGACTGGGCCTGTACTTTGCTTTTAAGCATAATGGTGCATGCAAGGAGAAAGGCCATGCGGGTACAAAGTACCCTGACGAGGGAAAAGAAAGATCTGGTTTTCATAAATTATGGATATTAGGTTACAAATGTGCTCCGCTAATTTGCATCCACATAACCATTCGTCAGCGTATCCATTTTATATCCGAAATCCTGCTGCGATAAGGTGCGCATGAGCTTAAATGCGCTCATGGTGGAATCGGGTCTGGGTACGCCTTCTCCGTACTGGAGGAAGGAAACTACTTTATGTTCTACTAACTGGCCTCTGCTGGTGATCTTTACCTGCAGCAGCGGCGCAAGGTTATAAGGATGCTTCAGGTTAAAAAGGCTATAGGTGGCGAAGTTCCCTAAGCTGTAGGCGATCAGCTTTTCTTTATACAGCTCCATGCCTCTTACCACATGGGGCCCGGAACCTATCACCATATCGGCGCCGGCGTCTACACAAAGATGCGCAAAACGTACCACATTGCCGCGGTCCTGACCGTAAAAGAACTCCTTCGCTTTAGGGGTGCGCGTGCGGGAATATCCTTCTGCGCCGCCATGAAAGAAAACGACCAGCACATCGCAGAATGGCCGCAGTTGTGTAACACGGGCCTGCACAAGCGAATCATCGTTCAGGTTAAGGCAATTGTTATGCGGTGCAAAAGAAACGAATCCGATGCGTGTGCCCTTCACAGTTAGTGTGTCTGTAGGGTGTTGTTGCACACCACTGGTGCGGATATTGTTCCTGCTTAGAAAATCCAGGGTATGCTGCACGCCTTTGGGGCCAAAATCAAAGGAATGATTGTTGGAAAGATTGAGGTACTCAAAGCCTGCATCCTTGTACCACTGCGCATATTTCAGCGGCGTGCAGAAAGCGTAGCATTGTGTAACACCGCACTTTTTATATACGGGCACACTGTCTGATACAACGCTCTCGAGATTGCCTATACGAAGATCGGTCTGCTGCAGGTAGGGCAGGGCATGCTGCAGGATACTGCCCTCCTGTTCGGGCGGCAGCATAGTACGTGAAGGATAGCTGGAGCCTACCATCATATCGCCTACAATAGAGATGCTGATGGTGTCATCTTTCGGTTCCTGCCAGGCGGGCAGTTCATGACTGATGAGTGCCGGTAGCTGGCGTGCGCTGTGCACAACGCCGGTATCACCGGAAAAGAAACATGGCAGGGCTACAAGCCCAATTACATTGAATGTCAGTAACTGAGCACTTTTAAGGCCAGATGATGTAGTCGGCATAGGAATGATAAAATAACTTCTTCAGGGATTAACCGGCTGTAAACATATAGAAATTATTTTACATTCCTGAGGGTGTGAATAACTAATGATATTCACATTTTGCTTATTCCGCCCGCAGACTTTTCACCGGGTTGGCCAGTGCTGTTTTAACTGCCTGATAACTAACGGTTGATAATGCAACGAACATGGCGCCGGCTACAACGCTGATAAAGATACCCACGGAAATGGATGTACGGTATTCAAATTTATTGAGCCATTGCTGCAGGAAATACCAGGCAAAGGGCAGGGCAATGCAGCAGGATAAGGCTACCAGTATTACAAAATCTTTGGACAGCATGCGCCACAGGTTAAATACCGATGCCCCCATTACTTTGCGGATGCCGATCTCTTTGGTGCGTTGTTCCGCCATAAAGGAGGCGAGGCCAAAGAGGCCCAGGCAGCTGATGAGTATAGCCAGGCAGGCAAATACGGCAGAAAGCTTTCCAATGCGTTCTTCGTCACCGAACTTCCGGTCGTACTCCTGGCTGGTAAAGGTATATTCAAAGGGAGCGGCCGGGTTATATTTTTTAAAGACGGCTTCGATCTGCGGCAATGCTTTGCTCATGCTCATCCCGGGATTTACTTTAATATTGATAAAGTTTCCGCCTACGTGCAGGATACTGTAAACGGTGGGAGGCACTGCCAGGTAAGGGGAGGCCATGATCATATCTTTGATAACGCCGATTACCGTATATGTTTCACCGTTACGACGGATGACCTGTCCTACAGGGTCTTTCAATCCCATATATTTCACAGCGGTTTCGTTCAGTACAATGGCGCTGGAATCTGTGCGGTAAGCCCTGGAGAAATCGCGGCCTGCCACAAACCGCCAGCCCAGTGTCTTACCATATTCATGTCTTATTTCGATGGTGGCAAAAAGATCCTTCATGCCTTCCGGCTTTCCCGGCCATTCAAAGCCGCCGCCGCCAGACCATATGTCTGTTACGGGGCATTGCGATTCGGCCATATCCACTATCGTGCCGGTGCTTAAAAGCGTGTTCCGGATAACCTGATAGTTCTTATAGATCTCCGGTGTTGTTTCACGGATGGATAAGAGGCCATTGCGGTCATAGCCAACAGGCCGCTCCTTTGCATACTGTATCTGTTTGAAAACGATCACGGTGCCGGTGATCAGCAATACGGAAACAGTAAACTGAACCACTACCAGCACCTTGCGGGGGATCGCCGCCAATCGCCCTGCACGGAAAGTGCCTTTCAGCACTTTTATGGGCTGGAAAGAGGACAGGTATATGGCAGGATAGCTGCCGGCAACCAGGCCGGTCAGGAGGCTGAAACCAATTATTATGAACCAGTATACAGGGTTGAACCAGGGCACTGTTATTTGCTTGTTGGATACATTATTGAACCAGGGCAGGGCCAATTGCACGAATATTACAGACAGCACCAGTGCAAATAGTGCCAGCAGTACAGATTCACTGTAGAACTGGCCGATCAGTTGTATGCGTTCCGAACCGATCGCTTTGCGGATGCCTACTTCCCTGGCGCGTTTTTCCGAACGGGCGGTGCTCAGGTTCATAAAATTAATGCAGGCCAGCAGCAACACGAAGAAGCCGACGATGCCAAAGAGCCATACATACGTGATCAATCCCCCGGTGTTGATACCATCCTTAAATTCGGAGTACAGGTGCCATTTGCGCATGGGGTGCAGAAACAGTGCAGTTTTCACATCATCCCTGTGAGGGATTCTTTTATTCAGCAGGTCCGTTATCTTTTGGGACACTTTAGCGGCATCCGCATTTTCAGCTAATTGTACCAGCAGCCCACAACTGCTGTTCTCCCAGCTATCTTTTATGGCCCGGATCCAATCCCATGAGTTTACATAAAAGTCCCAGGGCATGATGTACCTGATATTACTGTAGCTGCAGTTAACAGGGAAGTCTTCATATACCCCGGCCACTTTCAGGGTCATGATATTATTTATTTTGACGGTCTGTCCCATTGGATCTGTATCGCCGAATAGCTTTTTCGCTGTGGTGCCGTCCAGGAGTATCGAGCCGGGATCTTTCAGCGCGACCCTGTTGCCCTGTAACATTTTCAGCGCCAGCAGTTCGGGTACCCCAGCCTCCGCCGCCCCGCCATTCACGTTAAATATCCGGTCTCCGTTGGAAAGCATGCACCCGCTCATAGCCACATTCACCACTTCTTTGAAATCACCAGGGTAAGCCTGCCGTAAGGCTGCTGCGAGAGGAATGGGCACACCTGCAAAAGCCACGGTTTCCCCATTACCACTGCGGCGTTGCCATACCTCCGCTACCTGTTCATAATGCTGAAAGTTCTTATCATAAGACAGCTCATCCCATATCCAGAGCCCTATCAACAAGGCTACGGCCATGCCAAGTGCCAGGCCGAAGATGTTGATCACGGAAAAGGTTTTGTATTTAAGCAGGTTACGAACAGCTATTTTGCAATAGTTCCTGAACATCGTGGTGTTTTTTGATTACTCACGGGAAATTTCCCTTGTCTGGCCAAGCAAGAAAGTTGCCACTTTATAGGCTCCGCAACAGGCCTGCATTTATTGTACGCGCACTGCCCAATGCTGTACGCATGTGAACAAGTAATGTCCGGAAATGGACGCTGGTAATGGTCCTTACAATTCCATGACGCAGCCGGGCGCTCCCCTCATGGCGCGATAAAAATAGTTAACTTTGCGATGCAAGACTGAATTGAAAAGGGTTTAACAGCATTCGTATGGAATTGGTTCACGAAACAACTTATCAGGCTGCCAGTAAGGTGGCTGAAATTATAGAAACGCATTTCTTCAAACATCTGGCGCTTGCTAAAGAGAACGGGGAAGTAGACCTGGCCTGCGCGCCGGATGCAGGGATCGTTGAAAAAATGATCGACGTGGCCTTCTGGGCCAGCCTCCGTAAAGAAGAAGGTAACTCCACCAAGATATCACTGGCTTTCCTGAAACCCACCCAGGCCGGGAAACCATTATTGTTCGAAAAGCGCATGCCGCTTACGGTAAAGGTGTTGAGTAAACTGGCGCCTGGTGTGGAACGTGCAGGGGTGCATGTGGGCGTATGGTATGAAGGTTCCGAACTCTATATCTGGGGCACCACCATTAAGCTGCCGAATTACTGTTTTGTGCTGGATGTGTCAGAGCCTGCATTGCTGGTAGTAAAGCAGCGGCGTATTATCGGCCTCGGCAAGTTTACCAACGTGGCAGTATTACGCGGCGACCAGATCAAAGTAGTAGATGAAAACAGCGGCTTGGCGCCTGATAGCCCGGCTATTCTTACTTCTCTCCTGGGCCTGAGCTCTTCGGCCCTCTGGAATGATCCCGTGAATGTGCTGATACAGATCGCAGTGTCTATGCGGGCGCATGGACGGGGCGGTATATTGCTCGTTACGCCTTCATGCCATGATCACTGGAAAGCGTCTATTATCCATCCGCTGCAATACCCGGTATCTCCTGCGTTTTCAGGCGTGTCAGACCTCGTGCGCCAGGACGGGGGCACAGCCAGCGATATTTACTGGCAGAATGCCCTGAGAAGGGAGGTGGAAAATATTACCGGTCTCACGGCAGTAGATGGCGCTACGGTGATCAATGACCGCCATGAGCTGCTGACCTTTGGCGCTAAAATAGCGCGTGCTAATGATTCTACGCCGGTAGAAAAGATGCATTTCATAGAGCCGGTCATTGGTGGGCATCCTGTATCGGTACATCCTTCCAGTGTTGGGGGCACCCGGCACTTGTCGGCCGCCCAGTTTGTACATGATCAGCGTGATTCCCTGGCCCTGGTGGCCTCCCAGGATGGGTATTTCACAGTTTTTTCCTGGTCAAAGCAGGCGCAGGCGGTACAGGCGCACAGGATAGATGTGTTACTATTGTAAGTTTGAAGTTTGAGGTTGGTTAGATGTTGAAAGTTAGGGACAGGTATTCTTCCTTAACCTCTAACTTCTAACGAATCTCAAACTTCAAACCTCAAACTTTAAAACCCCGTTGAGTTGCTGATTGTTTCCCATTCCTTATAATCCTGGTGCAGCTTTTCCAGTTTTGTCTGGGCGCGCTGATAGGCATCGCCACCCAGCAGCAGGAGCACGGGTGGTTGTGCACTTTCCGTAATGCGGATCATGGCTGCAGCAGCTTTGTCAGGGTCGCCGGCCTGCTGCCCATCCATCTGCAGGAACTTTGCATGGGAGGCCCTTACTTCCTGGTAGGCGTCAATGGGGCGTTGGGCCAGGTTCAGTGATCCCGGTGAAAGGAAGCTGGTCCTGAATGCACCGGGTGCTACGGCGGTTACATGAATACCAAAAGTGCGTACATCTTCTGCCAGCACTTCAGACAAAGCGATCACAGCCGCTTTGGTGGCGGCATAGGCGGCCCAGCCGGTAACGGCAGTAATGCCTGCAATAGAAGCGATGTTAATGATATGGCCTGAACGCTGAGCCCGAAGGTAGGGCATTACCTTACGGATCACATTGATCACACCGAATACATTTACGTCAAATGCCTGGCGTATTTCTTCATCAGTTAGCTCTTCCAGGCTACCGCCGATGCCATAGCCGGCATTATTCACTACCACATCGATCCTGCCAAAGGAGCTGTGGGTATCTTCCAGTGCGGCGCCTACGCTTTGTTCATCTGACAGGTTAACCTGCAGGGGTAGAAAATTGGCCGGATGACCGCCTGCCGCGCTGATCAGCTCATCGATGTTGCGGGAAGTGGCTGCTACCTGCTGCCCGGCAGCCAGCAGCTGTTTCACCAGGCTAAGGCCAAAGCCTTTGGAAGCGCCGGTAATAAACCATACTTTTTTGTTGCTCATCATCATTGATTTTGATGGCACAAAGTTAAACCAGGCAGGAGGGAGGCGGGTTGCCCATATCAAACGAATAGTTACATAATTCAAACAAAGGGAAAAACACATAGACATGCATTGCTTTTGATTATTGATCCTATATTTGTTCCCGGAATCAAAAAACGGTGCTATGAATTTTAACCTGGATAAGATACCCGGACGTACAGCGCAACCACGCTCTTTTGGACTGACAATGGTAACAGACAAAGGGCTTAGCCTGCAGGATACAAAAGATTTTCTCTCCATATCAGCGCCTCATGTGGATGTTGTGAAGCTGGCATTTGGCACAGCACATGTTACCCCCAACCTGGCGGAGAAAATAAAACTATACCAGTCATATAATATCCCGGTGTACTTCGGTGGTTTGCTGTTTGAAGCCTTCCTGGTCCGTAACCAGTACGACGATTTTGTGAAAGCGATCAAAGAATATGGCATTACGCACATAGAAGTGTCTGATGGCGCCGTTACTATTCCCCATGCAGAAAAGTGTGGCTATATTGAAAAGCTCTCCAAACTGGGCACTGTTTACAGCAAGGTTGGCTCCAAGGATAAAGACCGCCAGCATATCACACCGCCTTACAAATACATTGAAGTAATGAACGCCGAAATGGAAGCCGGGGCACAGTATATTGTTGCCGAAGCAGGCGAGAGCGGTACTGTAGGCATTTACCGTGATTCCGGCGAAGTACGCGAAGGGCTGGTGCAGGAAATCCTTACCCGGATACCCCATGAAAAGATCATATGGGAAGCTCCGCTGAAGAACCAGCAGCTGTACTTCCTTGACCTGATAGGCTGTAACGCTAATCTGGGTAATATCCCATCCTATGAGGTGATCGCCCTCGAAGCGATGCGTGTAGGCTTAAGGGGAGATAGTTTCCATTTTTATTTAGGAGAGTAACAGTTAATGCCTGAATAAAATAATAGCCAGCATGACCAGCACTACGTTAAAGCTGTAATACAGAATCGTTATGATCACCTGGTACAGCAACACTTTCCACAAGGGGATCTCCCGATATAAACCACTTATCATAAACGTGGTGTAACTGATCGCTATCAGCAATTGTATATACAACATCGTTCTGCTGTCTGTCTCCATACTGCTGCCCAGCAATAGATACAGCAGTATATGGGATAAAGAGATGGTCCCTGCTATAAATACATTGATCACACAATATTCTGCATAGTTGTGCCGCCGGTAGAATAAATACATCAGCAGTGCGCTCATGGGCAGCAGGAATACGAAAAAGATCTTAAGGTACCTGAAAACGAACGACTGCATGTCGTAAGCTTCCAGCTGCGCCGGAGTGGCATGCGGCGGGGCATGATGCACCAGCGAAAATGCTACGCTCTGCAAGCCCAGCATGATCAGGAAATAAATGAAGGGATTGAAATACTTCTTACGCTGCCCCTCCAGGTAATTACGCGCGGTTTGTCCGGGTTGGGAGATCAGGGCAGCAGTAAGCCCGAGAATGTTTGTTTCCAGGTGTGTAATGCTGTGAGACAGCTCATGCATCAGTTCTGGGATCGTGAAGCGGCTTACCGAGGCCTTTTGCCCACATTGCGCACAGTACTTACCGGTAAGTGTTGCACCGCAGTTTTTGCAGTTGGTCATAGTGATAGGGTAGGTTCAACGAATTAAACGAATTTCTATCACATTTGCAACGTGTTTATTTAGCCATTAAGAGGTAAAACATATAATCTGTCATGGGCGCATCGTGCCAGTCCAGGTGGTGCCCGATGGTGATCAGCTGACCGCGGTGGTAAGTGCTGTGATTCATAGTGTGCTGCACGATCTCGAATACCGGGCGCCTCACTTCTCCCACAAAAGGAATATTCACATAACATTCTTCAGCCAGCTCTTCATCGCTCAGAGATTGCAGGTGCTGTACAAATTGTGCAGACTGTTCCAGGATATCAGTATACAGATCTTCTACCTTGCCCATAAAAACGGCGCCATAGGCAAGCTCCGGCGTAACACCTGTCAGGCTGGAAAGCCAGAATTCCTGTACCTGCAGAATATGGTATAAGGTCTGTTTGATGCCGGAGAAGCTGGATGCCACCGCTTCATCCTGCAGGTAGGCCGGTTTGTTCTTCAGCCAGTTGATCAGCTGTTCATTGGCCCAGTGGTTGTAGGTAGCATAATCACGTGTAAGTGTGGCGAGATTGGCGGATGTTTGGGTGATAGTTGCAGTTTGTAACATAGTGTTTGTTTTATGATACAAAGCAACTACGGGCAAGTGACAGCCTTATGTCAGTAGGGGTAAAAAAAAGTTGTCGATTCTATAAATAGCTGATAAACAGTTTATAATAAATAATACTTTCGATATTGTACCTTTGTGCATTAACGACTTTTATAAATGATTACCATCGGCGCCTATAACAAGCTAAAAGTGAAGAAAACCTCTGATTTCGGACTGTTTATGGACGGAGGAGACCAGGAGATACTCCTGCCTAAAAGATATGTACCAGCCGGGGCTAAACCGGGGGATGAGCTGGAAGTGTTCCTCTACCATGATTCTGAGAACAGGCTGACCGCTACTACTGAGCGGCCTAAAGGTATCGTGGGCGATATAGTGAACCTGAAGGCGGTTGATGCCACTGAACAGGGGGCATTTCTCGACTGGGGACTGGCAAAAGACCTGTTTGTGCCCAAATCACAACAGCTTACCCGTATGCATAAAGGCCAGGAATACCTGGTAAAGATCTATATAGATAACCTCAGCGGCCGTATTGCCGCCACGGAGAAAATAGACCCCTATCTGAGTAACGAGCACCTCACCGTGAAGGAAATGGACCCGGTAGACCTGATCATTTACCGGCGTACCGACCTCGGTTATGTAGTGATCATCAACCAGCAGCATACCGGCCTGCTGCATTTTAATGAGGTGTTCCGCCCGGTAGACATCGGCGATCGCCTGCAGGGCTTTGTAAAGAAGATCAAGGAAGAGAACAGGATCGATGTCGTAGCCGGACAGGCAGGCTATAAGAAAGTGGAAGATGAAACCGGCAGGATCCTCCAGCTGCTGCAGGAGAATAACGGTTACCTGCCTTACCATGATAAATCAGACCCTGAGGAGATCTACGCTTTCTTCGGCATGAGCAAGAAAACCTTTAAGATGGTCACCGGCGCATTGTATAAGCAGCATAAGATAGCCTTCACCAAAACAGGGATACAATTGATAGAGCAAAGCTAGTGGCTGTTTTTCAGCAGCACTTCCGTCCAAAAAATAAACCATAAGAATTACTAATAAATTTAGTATGTTTGCTAAACAAATTAGTTGGTAATTCTAAACCGTTTAATCTACCCATGGGGGGAAGCAAGGCAGATATTATTGCACAATTGCAAAGGGACATTCTTTCCCTGCAAGGCTTCAGATCAACCGCAAAAAGCACGGCGGCTGACCTTGGCTTAGGGCCCATCAAACACGCTTTCCCCAACGCTACTTTTCCTACAGATGCAATACATGAGTTCCTGAGCGGCGCGGCAGAACATTCCGCCGCAACAGCCGGTTTTATCAGCGGTCTTTTAGGGCGCCTGATGCAAAATACCGGCGCCTGCGTATGGATCAGTACTGCCCGCTCATTATTTCCTCCTGCATTGAAAGTTTTTGGTATCGAACCTGACCAGGTCATTTTTGTGACCATGGAACGGGAAAGAGATGTGCTCTGGGCCATGGAGGAAGCGCTGAAATGTAAAGGACTGGCAGCAGTGGTAGGAGAAATAAAAGAGCTCAGCTTTATGGCCTCCCGGCGCCTGCAGCTGGCAGTGGAACAAAGCAATGTGACCGGTTTTATTATTCGTCACCAGCCCCGGTATACTGGTGTTACAGCCTGTGTATCCCGCTGGCAGATCACACCCTTACCCAGTGAGCTGGAAACCGGTTTACCCGGCATTGGCTTTCCTCGATGGCAGGTGTCGCTGCTGAAGATCCGTAACGGCCGCCCGGGCGTCTGGCAGGTGGAATGGTCCGGCGGACGGTGCAACCTGTTAACAACTGCCGCTATCGCCGGCCCACAGCAGCCTGAACATGAAACACGTTTGAGAGTGTAAAATCTTATGCCGCAACGCTATGTCAACATATGGTTTCCGCATTTAATGACGGATTGGTTTTCCATCCGCCGGCCGGAACTGCGTAATACCGCTTTTGTATTGGCAGCGCCGGATCATGGCCGGATGATCATCACAGCAGCCAATCCTCTTGCGCAATGGCAGGGCGTTGCAGCAGGTATGGCCGTGGCAGATGCAAGAGCGGTGCATCCTTCTTTACAGGTGATAGATGATATACCCGGACAAGCAGAAAAGCTCCTGGATGCACTGGGCAAATGGTGCATCCGGTTTACACCTGTAACAGCCGTAGACCTGCCTGATGGACTGATCCTTGACGCCAGCGGCTGCGCCCATCTTTGGGGAGGAGAGACGCCCTACCTGGAAGACCTTACCACCCGGTTGAAAATTGCCGGCTACCATGTACGCGCCGCCATGGCGGATACTATTGGCGCGGCATGGGCAGCGGCGCATTCCGTAAAAGAGATCACTACCATTATTCCTGCCGGTGAACAACAGGAGGCATTGCTACCTTTGCCACCGGCTGCCTTACGCCTGGAACCATTGGTAGTGGAACGCCTGCTCAAACTGGGACTTCACCATATCGGCAGTTTTATAGGCATGCAACGTTCCGCCCTGCGGCGGCGTTTTGGCGTGGAGATGCTCTTGCGGCTGGACCAGGCCACCGGAATGGAACGGGAAACCATTCTGCCTTTAATACCTGTAGAACCTTACCAGGAACGGCTGCCTTGCCTGGAACCCATTATTACACGCAAAGGCATTGAAATAGCCCTGGAGCGCCTGTTAAATACACTCTGCCAGCGTCTGCAGCAGGAAGGCAAAGGTATTCGTACTGCCATGCTCAAATGCTATCGCATCGATGGTAAAATAGAGCAGGCAGCTATCGGCACCAACCGTGCTTCGCATCATGTAGATCATCTTTTCAAACTGTTTGAGCTTAAAATAGACGGGATCAGGCCTGATCCAGGCATAGAGCTGTTCGTACTGGAAGCGCCCAAAGTAGAAGAGGTGACAACCTCGCAGGAAGCATTATGGCGGGATGCCGGTGCTATGGAAGATGTGGGACTGGCAGAACTGCTGGACCGCCTGGCTGCTAAGGCTGCCAAAGAAGGCATCCGCCGTTATGTACCGGATCAGCATCACTGGCCCGAACGCTCTATCAAACTGGCAGCTTCCCTTGGCGAAAGGCCGGCCACTCCATGGCGTACAGACAGACCGCGGCCTATTCGCCTGTTGGCGCAACCGGAGCCGGTGATGGTTTCCGCGCCTATACCTGATTATCCGCCTATGGTATTTCGTTACAAAGGTGTGGTGCATGAAATAAAGAAGGCAGATGGACCGGAACGCATCGAACGTGAATGGTGGCTGGAGGAAGGAGAGCACCGGGACTATTATGCAGTGGAAGATCAGGAAGGCCGGCGTTACTGGCTTTTCCGCTCCGGCCATTATGATGTTGATAACCCGCATGCATGGTTCATCCATGGTTTTTTTTCATGAAAGCAAAAGAGGAAATATCGAAATACACAGAACTGCAGGTCACCAGCAATTTCAGTTTTCTGCGGGGCGCCTCGCACCCGGAAGAGCTGGTAGAACAGGCCGCCATCTATGGATATACTGCCATTGCCATTACAGACCGTAATACCCTTGCCGGTATTGTACGGGCCCATGTTACCGCTAAAGAGAAAGGCATCCGTTTTATTCCTGCCTGCCGCCTGGACCTGCTGGATGGCCCCAGCCTGCTGGCATATCCTACCGATAAAGCAGCCTATGGACAGCTTTCTGCATTGCTCACAAAAGGGAATCTCCGTACCGAGAAAGGTAAATGCGATCTGTATAAAGCAGATGTTTTTGAGCATGCAGCGGGCATGAAATTTATTGTAGTACCTCCTGCTGCTTTGAATGAAAAGTTTGAGTTCGATTCCTCCTTTCAGCAGGCGCTGAAAACCTGTCGTGAAGCTTTGGGCGCTAACCTGTACCTGGGCGCCATCCGTTCTTACCAGGGAGATGACCTGAAAAAACTATATCGCCTTTCACAGTTGGCTGAACGTTATGATGTTCCCCTGGTAGCTACCAATGATGTACATTATCATTATCCTGACCGGCGGCAGTTGCAGGATGTATTGACCTGTATCCGCGAGAAATGCACTGTTTATAACGCAGGTTACCGTTTGCACGAAAATGCGGAAAGGTACCTGAAACAGGAAGAAGAGATGTGCCGCCTGTTCCGCAATTATCCTGATGCTATCCGCCGCACACAGGAAATAGCGGATGCCTGTCAGTTCTCCTTGGATACGCTGCAATATGTTTACCCGAAGGAAGTGGTGCCGGAAGGCCGTACACCACAGGAAGAGCTTAGATTCCTGGTATATAAGGGAGCAAAGGAGATGTTTAATGGGGTGATCCCGGAAAAAACACACGCGAACATTGAAAAAGAACTACAGTTTATTGAAGAACGAAACTATGCATCTTATTTTCTCACCGTTTACGATATTGTACGTTTTGCCAGGAGCCAGGATATTTTGTGCCAGGGCCGCGGATCTGCGGCTAATTCCACTGTTTGCTACTGCCTCGGTATCACCTCTGTTAACCCGGAGAAATTTGATCTGTTATTTGAGCGCTTTCTTTCTGCCGCACGTAATGAGCCGCCTGATATAGATGTGGATTTTGAACATGAACGCAGAGAAGAAGTAATGCAGTACATCTACAATAAGTATGGTCGTGACAGGGCTGCTATCGTAGCCACCGTGACTGAATTGCATCAGAAAGGTGCCGTGCGGGATGTAGGGAAAGCCATGGGACTTTCTGTTGATACCCTTAACCTTCTCGCAGGCGCGGGCTGGCATTATACAGATAAAGGGATCGATCTAAAACGCATTGTTGAACAAGGATTGGATCCTACAGATCCGCATCTCAGTAAAGTGATACAGCTTACTGAACAGTTCATGGGCTTCCCCCGCCAGCTGGGACAGCATACCGGCGGCTTTGTGATCACGGAAGGCAAACTGACCGATCTCTGTCCTATACTGAATGCCCGAATGGAAGACCGCACCTGTATTGAATGGAATAAAGATGATATTGAAGCATTGGGATTCCTGAAGATAGATGTGTTGGCACTGGGGATGCTGACCTGTATACGTAAAGCTTTTAACTTGCTAAAAGAGCATCACAATAAACCATATACGCTGGCTTCTATTCCACAGGATGATCCGGCAGTATATGAAATGATCAGTCATGCAGATACCATTGGTGTGTTCCAGATAGAAAGCCGGGCGCAACAGGCGATGCTGCCGCGTTTAAAGCCTAAGGTGTTTTATGATCTGGTGATAGAAGTGGCCATTGTACGTCCTGGGCCCATTCAGGGAGATATGGTGCATCCTTACCTACGCCGCCGTAATGGCCAGGAACCGGTAGAGTATCCTTCTAAAGAACTGTTTGATATTTTGCATAAAACACTGGGCGTCCCCTTATTCCAGGAACAAGCCATGAGGATTGCCATGGCAGCAGGTGACTTTACACCTACAGAAGCAGATGCACTCCGGCGCAGCATGGCCACTTTCAAGGCAAAGGGAATGGTAGCTAATTTCGAAGAGAAACTGGTGCAGGGTATGACCAAAAAAGGATACTCACCTGAATACGCCAATCGTATCTTTAATCAGCTGAAAGGCTTCGGCAGCTACGGCTTCCCCGAAAGCCATGCCGTAAGCTTTGCCCTGCTGGTGTATGTTTCTTCCTACATCAAATGTTATTACCCCGATGTATTCGCCTGCGCATTGCTGAACAGCATGCCCATGGGTTTTTACCAGCCGGCGCAGATCGTGATCGATGCACAAAAGCATAAGGTAGAGGTAAGGCCGGTAGATGTAAATCTTTCTTGTTGGGATAATACAATTGAAAACAAAGAAAGCAAGCCTTATGCAGTCCGCCTGGGCTTCCGCCAGGTAAAAGGCCTGCGGGAGGATGATATGCAGGCGCTGGTAGCCGCAAGGGGAAACGGCTATACAGCTGTTCATTCATTAAGGGATGCCGGTGTACCGCAAACAGCCATCGAGAAACTGGTGGATGCAGATGCATTCCGGTCAATGGGACTGGACCGGCGGCGTGCATTGTGGGAAGTATCTGCCCTGCATGATCGTCCTGTCGGAGTATTCACCGGCCAGCCTTCAGAGAGTGCGGTTGAAGCGCCTGCAGCGCTGCCGGAGATGCGCTTGTCTGAACATGTAGTGCATGATTATGCAGCTACGTCTTTGTCCCTGAAAGCCCACCCGGTGAGCTTTGTCCGGGAGAAGCTGGAGCTGCTGCGGGTAATACCCATCAAAGAGCTGGACAATATGAGCGACGGTATGCCGGTAAAAGTAGCCGGACTGGTATTGGTACGCCAAAGACCAGGTACTGCTAACAACATCCTTTTTATTACGATCGAAGATGAAACCGGAACCGCCAACCTGGTAGTGTTTGAAAAGCTATTTGATCAATTCAGGAAAGAGATACTGCCTGCAAGATTCTTGATGGTAGAAGGCAAACTGCAAAAGGAAGGCGAAGTAGTACATGTGATCCTCAGCAGCTGTAATGATGTATCGAAATTATTACGTGGCTTGACCGCGCCTGCAACGGAAGACGCAAAAGACGCCAACATAGAAATGATCTTTCCCGATGGCAGGAACTTTAAGTAAGCTGCAATCGCACCATCGCCCTGCTTTTCCCATTTTGCTGCACGATACTGAACCCATTATCTGTGAAAGCCGATAATATACCCACCCACAGAAAAGGCGCCGGTACCTTATCATCATAGGGTATGGCCGGGTAGGCCTCCAGCACTTTGATCTTCCGCTTCCTGGCATACGCCACCGCTGCTGCTATCAGGCGCTTTGAAAGCCCTTTGCGGCGATATTCCTTCTTAATAAAGAAACAGGTAATAGACCACACCGGCTGATCATCTATCCGCTTAAAGCTCCGGCTGTTCTCTATTTTAATATAATCTTCCCTGGGGGCCATGGCAATCCATCCAATGGGTATATTATTCATGGTAGCTATCAAGCCACTTGGTTTACCGGCCTGTACCAGGCCCCTCATCAGATCCTTATTACCATCAAATTTATTAGCTGCAAACTCCTTGCTGGATAAGCGAAACACCATGCACCAGCAGCCCCCGCATCCTCCTTTTTCACCCATCAGGGTTTCGAACTGTTCCCAGTTAGCCGGTACAAGCGGGTTTAATTCCAGATCATATCTATTCATGACTGCAAGCTAAGCATCTTCTATCAGGCCCCCTTAAGAAATCTTGCTTTTATCCTGCACCCCGCCCTTAACCTCAAACCAAAAATAAGAAGCCCCCCGTCAACCTTCGGAGGGCTCCACAACATCACGTCTTCAAGGCTAAGGGATCAATAGTTTACTATTGATAGCAATGTTTCCGATCACATATTTCACTACGTACATTCCTTTTGGTAAACGGCTGATGTCCAGCGTGGTTTGCGATTGCAGCCGCTCTGTATGCACCATTTTACCCTGCAGGTCAAACACCTGTAAGGCGCCGCCGCCTTGTAAACCAGATAGTGTTACCCTGGCTTGTCCTGCAGTAGCAGGATTAGGCGAGATAAGCAATGCGCCTTTTTCCGCTGCCGGCAATTTGTGGCCGGATACAAACAGACCGCTTTCCCTTGCAGCAGCTGCACTGGCGCCTGACAGAATCAGCGTACCAAACGCGCTGGTATTCGTATAGTTATTCACGTTCCCATACCATACCGCCTGGCCGTCGCGTGCGCCGCCATTATCGTCATCATCATAACCTACATCAAAACCAATAGCCAGACCGGCTGCAGGAGTAAGGCCCAGCTGTGACCAGGGAATGCTTATTTCTACACTGTAACCGCCGGGGATGGCAGCCCAGGCGTGCTGTACGCCGCTAACTGCAACTTTGGTGAAAAGGCCGCTGCTGTTATAGGTTTTAATAAACTGGTTATCGCTGCCATCATACACTGGCAATTTGTTATTGTTGGCGTCAATGTATATTTCCACTGCATCATTATCCCAGGCGTCGGGAGAATCGTTGTACAGGGAAGCGTCGAGTACTTTAACGCCGATGTAGAGGTTGTTATTGTCCCACAGCGCGCCAAATGTGGCCGTGTTATTTGTCGTGTTGACAGTATGCTTGGAGATAGATTTACTCAGGTTCCAGGCGCTTTCGCTCAGGTTGCCGTTAACGGTAACGGTGCTGCTTACACGGGCGGCATATACTTTACCGGTGGAATCAGTTGGCGGATCGGGTGGATTGTTATTGCCGCTGCAGGTGGTGAGATAAACGGTGCCGAACAGGCGCGGATCAGACCAGGCCATGCTGGTAGTGGCAAAGGAGGCGATCTGTGCATCGCGCGTGCCGTTGTTATCGTCATCATCCACCTGTACGTCCAGGCCGATGGCTTTGCCCAGGGCAGGAGTAGTTCCCAGTGTAGTCCAGGGAATGGCTACTTCCAGGTTATAACCACTGCTGGTGGCATATTCGCGGAAGTTAATACCGGTAGTACGGTTTACGGAATTGCCGCCTACCTGTACGGTATTGTCGTTCCAGCGGAAACCTAACTGAAAATCATTCAAACCGTCATAGGATGCGCCTTTGTTGTTGTCAGCATCCACAAAGATCTCGATCACATCATCTTCCCACCAGCTGCTGCCGGAGTCGTTAATGCGGGTAGCATCATTCACCTCTACCAGCAGGTACAGGTTAGTATTATCATACAATGCACGCCATTTGCCGGAATAATCTCCCGGCATACCGCCCAGGGTAACATTGCTGATGCTCTTTGCCGGCGCTGCACTCCAGGCCGCATCTATGGTCTGGTCTATCACCGGGGCAGTGCCGGATACCTGCGCGATCACGGGCGATGTGCAGGGCGGATTATCATTATCCGCAATAGTGATCACTGCAGTGGTATCGCCGCCGCGGTTATAACCGGTACCGGGATTTAAAGTGAGCCGCAGATTTTCCGGTCCTTCAAAGCTGGCATCATCAACAGGCGTGATGGTAATGGCAACAGACTGGCTGGAAGGCGTAAGTGTAACAGATCCTGTGAGCGCCGGACTGGCGGTATAATCATTCGCGCCCGCTGTGCCGCTAAGCGTATAGCCCACGGTAATATTCTGTGTAATCCCCTGTGTGCTGATGGTAAACACACCGGTGTTACCACCTTCTGCGGCAGCGGCATCTGTGGCAATTACGTTCACACCGGGTACGATGGATATCTTACGTGTAGCCGTAAACGATCCGCTTTGTGTGGTAGCGGTGACCGTGGCAGTGCCCAGCCCTACAGCGGTGGCCTTGCCGTTGGCATCCACGGTAACTGCTGCCGTGTTGGAGCTGGACCAGCTGATGTTCTTGTTGGTAGCATCCACCGGTTGTATGGCCGCTCTCAGTGTAACGGACTGTCCCATTGCCAGTGTCGTATCTGCCGCAGGCGAAATAATGCTCACGCCCGTAACCGGGATATTGGCATTTTGTATGATCAGCTGGAAATTGGTGTTGCGGTTGATATACGTGCCGGATTCCGCGTTGGTGACCGTAAGGTTATTAAAGGTAGCCGTCTGCGAATTAGCCTGGCAGTAGATACCGAATCCGCCGTATACATCTGCCGGTACATCGCGGGTAATGGGATCAAGGCCGGTGCCGTCTATAATGGTGTTATTGAATACCAGGTGGTGAATGTTGTTGCCAAACATTTGCACGGCGTCGCGCTGCGAGCGCAGAATGGAGTTGTTGTCAAACTGCAGGTTGAAAATACCCGTGTTGGCATATAATTCAACAGCGCCGCGTTTCTGGTTCCAGAGATCATAGCTGGTACCGCAACCGTTGATGGTGTTTTCGTATACGCGGATCACATCGCCAGGGTATTCAAAGGTGAATCCGCCAAAATCATTGGTAAAGCGGATACCGGATCCACCCACGCCGTCTTTGATCAGGTTATGGTGCACCTCATGACCAGTACCGCCAAAAATGCCGATACCGCCTGCCCGCCAGGTGTTCTCAATAGTGTTGTTACGGAAGATGTTGTTGCGGCAGGTTTGGTTATTGCCCGCAGCATTGGCCGGCCATATGGCTAAGGCATCGTCGCCGTTATTACGCACGCTGCATTGTTCTACCACTGAACCGGAAGTGCCCTGGCAGAAGTTAACGCCGTCTGCATAGTTATTGCGGATCCGGCATTTGGAGATCACCATATTGGTAGTGATGTCTATGGGGTAGGGAGGATCATAACCGCCCAGCCAGAAGCCGCATTCAAAATGCTCTACCCAAATGTCGTGCACATAGGAGTTGGCGCCATAGGTGCCCATGAAGCCTTTGTAGATCTTGTACTTTTCTGCAGGCACACGGGGATTAGCCTCATCATACTTCAGCCGGTCATTATTGGCGGTGTTCATAGAGAAGTGGGAGATCTCCACGTTACTGGCCCGGCCCATGATGCCGCCATAGAATTGCCGGTCGGTGGAGAAATAAACTTCCGTGTACCAGACGCCTGCGCCCTGGATCTTCATATTCGTCACATTTAATGACAGCTTATCGCTCAACAGGAAACGGCCCTGCGGAATGTACACATGCTTGCCCTGCGCAGCCGCAGCGGCGATACACTGGTTAAAGGCGGCAAAATCATCTGTTTGGTCATCCGGCGTAGCGCCGTAACTGGTCACCGAAAGATAATTGGCCGGTTGTGACAGTGCCGGAGGCACAGGCTCCAGCTCTACGAAATCTATCCCATAGGTCAGGGAACTGTTGTCTTTCTGCAGGCGGATCTTACTGCCCGCTGCTGCTGCATTGTCCAGCCGGAAATGGATCTCATCGAAGCGCATAAAAGTTTTAGTGCCCGGTGTTTGCTGGGGATCTTCGCCGTTAAAATACTGGTAAGCCCAGTAAGAGGAAAGGTTGACGGTCTTTACCAGCACATCGTTCACATAAACGCTCAGCGGGCCTGACTGACCAGCGCCACTGCTGTTATCCGGCAGGGTAAAGCGGACGGTCACGCCTTGCGCCGCCTGCGTGAGCACCCATTCTACTGAGGCGCCGTTGCTGCCCAGGCTGACGTACTTTTGATCGGATGCTTCTGAAGCGATGTCGGACTGAATGAACTGAGGCGATTGCTGCAGACTGGCGCCGCTGCCCAGGGTCGCTGCTTCTGCTTCGTAGCGGATGTAAGGCAATTGGGTAGCACCGCGCGGCAAGCCGTCGCTTTGTGCGTGTACGGATAGGGTGGCGCCAACTCCCAAGAGGAGAAGGACGAACACGTGGAATAAAGGTGTTTTCATAACATTTATTTGTGGTTTGGGTGGAGATATGGAGATGGATAGTGGCGGTATACAAAGAAAGAACGGAGGCAGGGAGACAGCAATTTTTATTGGGAAAGTATAAGAAAAAGGAGGGAAGAGTGACGGAAAGGATGATTTAAGATATTAAAAGTCAATTGGCTGTAGATACATGGTGGTTTTTTGTATATAATGATGATCACCACATTCCAACGTGAGCAGGAGTGTATTTAAGAATGACTCTTTTCCCAAATCCGGAATTGCTTATGCGCCAGCCATCGTATGCCTTGGCCAGCCTATCGTTAATGGGCCGGTCAAAAATATAGTAAGCAAATGATTCCCGTCCATTTGCGTCTGGATAAATCTTTACTACGGGACTGGGTTGTTCTGCAACCGTGATCCAATCGCAATTTGTTTTACTCAATTTATGCCTCAACATCTTAACGGTATAGTTTGTCCATCCCAGGACCATCAGCGCACTGTCTAATTCCGGTGATCCAATCTTCAGATGAGGGCCTCCTATTACTTTGTTGGCTGGATGAAATGGGGTTGGGTAGATATTCAAATTAACACGATTACCGTTGCCTAATCCAAAATACACGGTTTGCTTTTTGTTCTTCGGGAGATTGGCCATGAAAAATGTTGCCAGGTCAGCAAATTCTTTTTCATGAGCTATAAATTCCTTTGTAAGCTCTTCATCGCTGTACTTGTTGTCAAATGGCCGGGAAAAAGAAAGAACGGCGTAAAAGTATAAGCATGCAGCTAAAACAACTATAAAAAGAAATAGGATTAGAAGTTTGCCAACGATATTCATAACAGAAGTTCAGTGTGCTTTATAGGAATATTATGTGGGATAAAAGAAAATACATAAATTATATACAGCATCGCAATTATTACTGCCAATGACCTAAATATGCTTATTATCCAATCATTTGATTTGTAAGTTGAATCCAGGTCGTCAGGCTGCTTGCTGATCCGCCTGCCGAAAATTCTGCGAAAAAGATTAAACAGCAGATTGAATATTGTTACAATAATTATAAGGAACGGAGTTAATAATATTCCAATGCTCATAACGGCATGCAGGGAGAATAGAGTAGTCATTGTCATCAGTATTGGACTATTTTCTTCAATCGCTTTCTATAATATAACAGCAGTATCCAATAGGTTATCCACATGACAAAAGCTATCAGCAATGCGGGCTGCATACATCTATTTGCTGAACGGACCAGTTTCAGGGTTTGATATTGCGTCAGCAGAAAGAGAATAATAATGATTAGAAATGGGATGAAAAGGAATAAAAATTCCCAGATCATCCAGGGTTCATACTCAGTCATATACATGGGCTAGGTTAGACATAGGTAAAGGCTGCAGACAAAGATAGCCCGCATCAACTTCCCGCAAACGGCGTCCCAAAAATGCCTACCGCCAGCTCAGCCCAGATGAGCAGCAACGCCACCAGTATCCCTGCAACAATCGCGACCCGGTAGGCTGTTTTCTTTACCTTCCTCAATACCAGCTCACATGCAAGTCCCGTTCCCAGCAACAAGATACCCATCACCAGGAAATCAAATGGAGACCAGTCCACTTCACTGGTGAACTGCATTGCAATCAGGGGTATAAGCAGTATCAGCACTACGGTGAGCACGATGCCGAAAAGCCTTTTGTTCTTTGTAATCATAGTTTGAAAAGTACTTTGTAATTCAAAGTTAGTGAAGATTTTTATACGTTGCGCGTTTTCAGGAAAAAAAATTACTTTAACATCCGGTTCATTTAACGGAAACATATGTCACAACTATTTTCTCCACTCGCCATAAAAGCGGTCCAATTCAAAAACAGGATCACCGTATCTCCCATGTGTCAGTATTCTTCAGAAGACGGCTTTGCTACCGACTGGCACCTGGTTCATCTGGGCTCACGTGCAACAGGCGGCGCAGGCCTGATCATTACCGAAGCAGCAGCAGTATCTCCTGAAGGCAGGATCTCACCGCATGACCTCGGCATCTGGAAAGATGAGCATATTGACAAGCTCTTGCAGATCACTTCGTTCATTGCTGCACAGCACTGCATACCAGGTATACAGCTGGCCCACGCCGGCCGTAAGGCAAGCACCAATGTACCCTGGCAAGGCCGCGGTAAAGTGGAAGATGCGCATGGCGGATGGACGCCGGTGGCTCCCTCTGCTATACCTTTTACTGAAACCTATCCTATGCCGGCCGCACTAAACAGCGATGGCATCCGGAAAGTAATTGCAGACTTCACTGCCGCTGCTAAAAGAGCTCTACAGGCCGGGTTTAAAGTGATAGAGCTGCATGCCGCCCATGGGTATTTGGTGCATCAGTTCCTGTCACCTTTAAGCAATCATCGTACAGATGAATATGGCGGCAGTTTTGAGAACCGTATCCGCTTGCTGCTCGAGATCACAGACAGCGTAAAAACAGTCTGGCCCGATGAGCTGCCCTTGTTTGTCAGGCTCTCTGCTACCGACTGGGTAACAGGAGGCTGGAACCTGGAAGAGTCGGTACAGCTGGCACATATATTAAAAGATAGAGGAGTAGACCTGCTGGATGTATCCAGCGGCGGGCTCTCAGAGCATCAGCATATTTCCGTGGGACCGGCATACCAGTTGCCTTTTGCTTCCCGGATCCGGAAAGAGACCGGCATCCTTACCGGGACCGTGGGGATGATCACTAATGCCATACAGGCGGAGACCATCCTGGTTAACGGTGACGCAGATATGATCTTCATGGCAAGGGAAATCCTGCGTAATCCGTATTTTCCCTTAGTGGCAGCAGATGAGCTGAAGGCGAAGATCAACTGGCCGGTACAATATGAAAGAGCAAAGCCTTAAGAAAATATTTTTAACGCCTTGTCCAAATTCTTGTCCTTTCATTCGTCATTTAAGTGTACAAGCAATTAATTAACTAAAAAGCTTAAAAAATGAAAGACTATCTGTTATTATTCCGCGGCGGCCCACAGTATGTGCCAACGGCTCAACCGGGTGGACCTATTTCCGCCAACTGGATGGCATGGATGGAAGACCTGATGAAAGGCGGCCATCTTCCCCAGGGCCAACGCCTGGTAGGCGGCACCGGCGCTGTACTCAAAGGACGTAAAGCAGCGCAGCTAACCGATGGCCCCTTTGCAGAAGGCAAGGAAATTGTTGCCGGCTATCTCGCGATCAAAGCCGTGGACCTGGATCAGGCCATCAGCCTGGCCAAAGGTTGTCCCATCTTTGAACACGATGATGTTAGTACCGAGATCAGGGAAATTGCCTCCTGATATGGACTTACCCTAAAAATCCTGTAGCATGAAAGATTACGTGTTATTATTCAGGGTAGGACCACGCTTCCTGCAGGCCTCGCCGGAAGAGCTACAGCAGATCCTGCTGCGCTCAAAGGAGTGGATAGGAGAGATCGCCCAAAACGGACAGCTCAACGGCGTAGTGCGCCTGCAACGCAACGGCGCGGTGATGAGAGGAAAGCAACAGTTGCTAAGCGAAGGGCCTTTGACTGAAGATGAAAAGATGGTGAACGGCATCATCACCGTCAGGGCAGGAAGCCTGCAAGAAGCCATAGCGATTGCTAAAAACAACCCCATCTTTGAATACGAAGGGGTTATGGAAATACGGGAAGTAGCACCTGATAACTGAACCATTGGCCATTTCACCTGATCATATCAACCAGCTTACAGACCATCTTTTCCGTCGCGAGGCGGGGAAGATGGTAGCTGTGCTCACAAAGATCTTCGGCGCCGAAAACCTGGAAATGGCCGAAGACGTAGTGCAGGACACCCTGCTGCATGCCATGCAGTCCTGGGCCGATAAAGGTATTCCGGACAATCCTTCCGCCTGGTTGTTCCGCGTGGCGAAGAATAAAGCCATCGACATTATTCGCCGGAATAAGCATTCCGTACAATTTGATTTCAGCGACGATGAACGCCTTTTATTGACTTCCAACTACTCCCTCAGTGCAACTATGGACCATTTCTGGCAGGAAGCCCCGGTAAAAGATGATATGTTGCGTATGATGTTCGCCTGTTGCCATCCCGGGGTATCTGAAGAGAACCAGGTGACCATCATCCTCAAAACCCTTTGCGGATTCAGTACGGCGGAAATTGCAAAGGCTTTTCTTACGTCAGAAGATACTATCTCCAAAAGGCTGTACCGCACAAAAGAATTCTTCCGCGATAACAGGATCAGGCTGGAGATCCCCTCCATCGCCGATATGCAGTACCGTACAGATGCTGTATTGAACGCCATCTACCTGTTGTTCAATGAAGGATATAACTCCACGCATTCAGAAGACCTTATCCGCAGGGACCTGATGGAAGAAGCGATGCTGCTCTGCAAGCTGCTTACAGAGAACGCTCATACACAAACGCCCGGCGCCTTTGCTTTAATGGCGCTGATGTGCTTCCATGCTTCCCGTACGGAGAGCCGGCTTACTACCAGCGGGGAGATCATCCTGCTGCCTGATCAGGACCGCGGTAAGTGGGACCGGCAGCTGATCGCCTCAGGGAACGCCTATATGGAAAAAGCGGCCTTTGGTAATATCATCAGCCGATATCACCTGGAAGCGGCCATTGCCTATGAGCATTGTACGGCAGAGAATTATGAGGAGACCAATTGGGAGCAGATCCTGGACTATTATGATTACCTCTGTGAGATGGCGCCTTCTGCTGTAACAGCATTGAACAGGGCCGTGGTGATCATGCAGGTGTATGGCGCAGCGGCAGCGCTGGAAGCGGTGTCGCGCATAGCAGACATCAAAAAGCTGTCTTCCTTTTATATCTATAACAGCCTGCTGGGCGAGTTGTATGCACGTTTAAACGATCGGGCTGAAGCAAGAAAATATTTTGAGATCGCTATCGGACAAACACAGTCTGAAACAGAAAGACGAATACTACGCAACAAGATCAGCTTACTATAAGGTAAAGAACAAAATAAAAGCCCCGGTACAATCGTGCCGGGGCTATAACGTTTACGCATATTGGACATTCGCCAGTGTGAATACGAAAGGAGTTTCATCAGGGCCGGTGCCGCCGCCGGTCATAATAATATCCGCACTGGCAATGCCCAAGAGCGAAATCTCCGTGTTGATGTTAGAGAGAATGGCGCTGTTCACTACCTGGCCCTCTGTCACCTGCGATACTACCCCTATCCATAAGGTAGGCGCAAATTGGAACACGGCTTTCTGCCCGGGCGCAATGGAAGTTTTGCTAGCCAGCAGCTTGCCGGCTTTGTAAACGTTCGCGTTGATGGCGCCCTGCTGCAAAGCATTCAGCACTTCCAGCTGGTTGGGCTCAGCAGAAGGACCGCTATAACGCAGTATATCGCCGGAGGTGTCTTTTACCACCTCGAACTGCTGTCCGTAGGAGGCATCCTGCTGGGGACTGAAATTACCCCAGCTATCGCTGGCAGCTACGGTCATCGTCATGGGATACACAAAGGGATGGTTCCAGCCCTGCCCCAGGTTGCTGATCACCTGCCAGGCTACCGCCAGTTCGTCGTAGGAAGTAGCCTGATTCTTCTGTAAGATCACCACACTGGAATTGTTGTGGTCATTAGAGTGGTTAATGAGGTTGAGCTTGATGTCTGCCATAAAAAGAGGTATAGGGTTTATTGATGAGCCCTAAAGATAGGCATCATAAATTTATTTCCCCTTCCATATATAGCTGTCCGTACCCACCTATTTCTACACGGTCACCCAGGTACCTGCATTGCAGCTGGCCGCTGCGTTTTGAAAGCTGCCTGGCTGTTAGCTCATTTTTCCCCAGCTTTTTTGCCCAGTAGGGAGTGAGGGTGGTATGGGCAGAACCGGTCACCGGGTCTTCATCCACTGCAACGGCGGGCGCAAAGAAACGGGAAACGAAATCTGTCTGATCTCCTTTGGCTGTCACGATCACGCCCCGGGCCTGTAATCTGGCGATCTCAGGAAGGCGGGGTACTATCGCCCGGATATCGCTTTCCTTTTCAAACACCAGCATGTAATCTGTTTTGCCTTTATATGCTTCCAGCGGCTTTACATTAAAGCCAGCCTGTAGCTCATCCGATATGGCTACCGGTTCAAAAACATCAGTAGGAAAGTTGAGTATGAGCAGATCACCACGTTTGCTAACAGTGAGCGGGCCGCTGCGCGGGGAATGGAAATCGATGCGGTCTCCCTGGTAGCCTTCACAGTTAAAGAGCACATAGGCCGCCGCCAGGGTGGCGTGCCCGCAGAGATCCACTTCTGCAGCGGGCGTGAACCAGCGGATTTCGTATCCATCCCCATTCTTTACATAGAAGGCGGTTTCCGCGAGATTGTTCTCCGTGGCAATGTGCTGCATCAGCTGCTCATCCGGCCAGCTGGCAAACGGGCATACGGCGGCCGGGTTGCCGCTGAACATTTTTTCTGCAAAGGCGTCTACCTGGTAGATCTTCTGTTTCATAGTTCTCACTGTTATATGTCGTAAAGTTATTGAAGACATAGATATGGATACCAGTGCAGATGGATGTTTTTCGTAGAGATCAGATGGGGTTACAGGAAAGTGTTACAAATAAAAAAGCAGTTAGTTTACCGCTAACTGCTTTTATTATTATTGAAGTTATTTGATGGTTTTTTCTTCGGTTTCCGCTGGCCCTGGGGAGCGCCGTTGCCGTTAGCATGGCCATTAGCACCCGGTTTACCGTGGCCTCCACCCGGCTTTCCATTACCGTTACGGCGCGGTTTACCATTGTTCCTGCCGGGCCTTCCTTCGGGCCTTGCATGAGGGGTAGGGGCCGGGCCGAATTGTTCCGGCACTTCGCCGCGGGGCACCTGTTTACCGAGTGTTCTTTCTATACGTGCAAAGCGGCCCATTTCCTTGCCACTTACAAACGTATAGGCAGTACCGTCTGAGGCGGCACGGGCCGTACGGCCGATGCGGTGGATATAATCTTCCGCGTCCTTCGGCACATCGTAATTGATCACCAGGTTAATATCCTCGATGTCGATACCACGGCTCAGGATGTCCGTGGCTACCAGGATCTTCAGCTTTTTGTTCTTGAAATCCAGCAGCGCCTGTTCTCGTTTATCCTGCTCCAGGTCGGAGTGAATGAGCTCTGTAGAGAACTTAGCCTGCTTCAGCTCTGCATACAGTTGCTTCACATTCTGTTTGCTGGAGCAGAAGATGATCACGCTTTCAAACTGCTGATGTGAAAGCACATGTTTGATCAATGGCCCCTTTTGCTGTTCGTGCACCAGGAAGGCTTTCTGTACGATCTTCTCCGGCGCCTTATTCAGGGCGATGGAGATGCCTACCGGCTCCTGCAGGATGCGGAGCGCCAGCTGCTTGATTTTAGGCGGCATAGTGGCAGAGAACATCAGGTTCTGCCTTTCTTTGGGCAGGTACGAGATGATCTTGATGATATCGTCAAAGAAGCCCATGTCCAGCATGCGGTCTGCTTCGTCCAGCACCAGGTATTTCAGCTGCTTTACGTTCACATAGCCCATATTGAGGTGGGCGATCATGCGGCCGGGTGTGCAGATAACGATATCCACGCCGGTGGCCAGCGCCTTTTTTTCTGCGGCGAAGGAAGCGCCGCCGGTGCCGCCATATACGGCTATTGAGCTGATGGAGGTGTAGTAGGTAAGGCCTTCGAGCGTTTGTGCGATCTGGATGGCCAGTTCGCGTGTAGGCACGATCACCATTGCGTTGATACTCTTTTCATCACGGGGTTGCGTAAGCAGGTTATGCAGCACAGGCAGCAGGAATGCGGCGGTTTTACCGGTACCTGTTTGTGCTGATGCGATAATGTCCCTGCCTGCAATGATGGGTGGTATTACCTGTTCCTGTACAGGAGTGGCTTTTTCATAGCCCATGGCATAAATGCCGTCCAGCAGATCGTCGTCAAATCCAAATTCGTGAAAGTTCAATGTTCGTTTACTTTATTTAGAAATTTACCTGAGGTTTTTCTATTGTCCCACGGGTATAGTTAAAATACTATTAAAATCCAGTGAAGATACCTGAAATTTGCCGTTTAGCCAAATTTTAGCTATTATCCGCCAGCCTTTCTGACCCGATTTTCCTCTCTTTTGGCAAAAAATTGACCCGAAAGTCTACCATGACATCCGGATATTATCCGGAAATTTATAGCGGACCTTACAATGGATTAAAGATTCCGGTCACAACCCTGGTTCCTAGCCAGGGAAGTGTCTATATATTTGAGGGATGAAACGTTCCGCCTTTTCAGGCGGAACATTATTTTAAAATTTATTTGCTATTGATCACTCCTTTGTTTGCGGCGCTGATCTTTTCAGCCGGTACTTTGATGATCTCGCGGTCATAGGTCATCAGGCCATTCACTTCCATTTCCACATCGGTGGTTTGTGTATAAACAGCTGCTGAAAGCCCGTGTTGAATCAGGTCTTTCAGACGATCGCAGAACCCGTTGTACACTTTGAACAGTTCATCAGCATTTTTAAAGCTCTGATAACCCCAGTTATCTTTCTGCTGCCAGGTATGACCATCGAGGGGCAGTCCGAGGCCACCGTATTCGCCCAGTACCAGTACTTGTTTAGCGCCGAAGATCTTCGCTTCCGGCATAGCCGGATCGGGATAGTTATGCAGATCTATGATATGTCCAACCGGGTGAAAGTTGCCGCCGCTGGCGCTGTTCACCAGGCGGGAGGGATCGTATTCCATGGTCCATTTGGTGATCTCTTCTGTTTTAAACTGGCCCCAGGCTTCATTAAAGGGCACCCATACTACGATGGAAGGGAAGAAATTGACGGCGTCCATGATAGCTTTCCATTCGGTACGATAGATCTTTTCAGATTCCGGCGTACGATCTTTATCTGTAGCACGGCCGTAGATGCCGGGGCGGTTATCCCAACGGTTACCCAGGTCGCCACTCGGCATGTCCTGCCATACGAGAATACCCAGGGAGTCTGCATAATAGTACCAGCGGGCAGGTTCTACTTTTACGTGTTTGCGGATCATGTTAAAGCCCAGTTCTTTGGTCTTTTCAATGTCGAAACGCAGGGCTTCGTCGGTAGGGGCGGTATAGAGCCCGTCAGGCCACCAGCCCTGGTCCAGCGGACCAAATTGGAACACGAAGTTGTTGTTCAGCAGCATGCGCTGAGTGCCTTGCTGATCAGGCGCCATGGAGATCTTGCGCATGGCGAAATAGCTTTTTACCTCGTCTATTACTTTGCCCTTGCGGAGAATAGACACTTTTAGCTTATACAGGGAAGGCGAGGAGGGTGACCACAATTTCGCGTTAGCGATGTTCAGGGTAGCGGCGGAGGCATTGTCCAGCGTTTGTTCTGCCACCTGCTGAGCGCCGTCGAGGGCAGTGATCTTCACCTGGTCGCCAGGCTGCAGGTTTTCAGTGTTCACGGTCAGCTGGAGAGATTGTTTATCGATGTCAGGCACAGGCTTCAGGGACGCGATATAGGTAGGCGCTACGGGTTCTAACCACACGGTTTGCCAGATGCCGGTAACAGGCGTATACCAGATGCCATGCGGCTTGATGACCTGTTTGCCGCGGGGCTGAGGGCCTTCGTCGCTGGGGTCCCATACTTTTACCAAGATCTCCTGCGTGCCGGATTTTTTCAGCAGCGATGTGATATCGAAGTTGAAGGGATCATAGCCGCCCTGATGCGTACCGGCGTGTTTGCCGTTGATGTACACATCGGTTTGCCAGTCTACCGCGCCGAAGTGCAGGAGGATGTTCTTGTTCTTGTAACTGGAAGGAATGGTGAACGTGCGTTTGTACCAGAGGATACTGTCTTTACCAACGGTTTTCTGTACACCCGAGAGAGCAGCTTCTACGGCGTAAGGAACCAGGATATTGCCTGCATAAGAGGCTGGTGCGCTTTCCTGGGACTTTGGCAGGATAGCGTATTGCCAGGAGCCGTTCAGGTTGAGCCATTGTGATCTTTCCAGCTGTGGCCGTGGATATTCCGGGAGCGGGGCAGTGGAAGATACTTTGGATGCCCAGCGGGTTTTGAGTGTTTGCGCCGATGCGCCGGTGATGAGGGTGGAATGGATGACGAATGAAATAAGGACGATGAGTGTTTTACGTGGCATTGTGAAAATAGATTTAAATAAATGAACGTGAATGATGCTAAGGGGGTAAAATAGGGAATTTTAGGGGAATAAAGCGTAAGTTTTACACTTGTGGGGATGAGGTTATTGAGGCGGTTTGGGAGGCAGTGCCGCAGGGATTAAAAACGGGCTGCGCCTGGCTGTGAGGAGGAAGATGGGGCGTGAGCGGGCGTGGGAAGAGGAGGGCCTTGATGGGGCGGCGCCGGGCGGTCACGCCAGCCAAGGCCCGTTTTTAAATCCCTGCCGGCGAGGTAAGCGTCGGATACTTTGTGATAAGAAAACTGATGCTAACCAATAAGCTTAATATGAACCTATCGATGATTGTTTTCGCCTGTTTAGAACTTTCGGGAATAATCGCCTATATGATTTGTTCAGATCATAACACATATGTGCCAATTTGTAACCAGCTTAATAACTGAATGTCAATAAATGCATATTTTTATTAGGATTAGCTTGAAATCAGAATTCGGTAGTGCTTTTTAAGATTGGTAATCCCTCAAACAGTGATTTGTTACAATATTAACTCCTATACATTATGAAATCGTCTGTTTTGCTTTCTATTTCTCCTTTGTCGCAACTGCTATCACATTTGAACGCAATTAAAGAAAAGCTATAACCCCATTGGGTATTTCACAATTAAAATTAATCCTAACTATGTTCTTCAATCGGAAAACAAAGCTCCTCAAAGCTGAGCTTTTAAATGTACAATCTGAAAATACAGTACTTAGGGAAAAATACGCTGACTTAATTGATAGAGATGATGCAATTAATCAGCGAAATGCCGAAATAGGCAGAATCGATCAAATGCTGATTGAATTGAATAATAAGTTTCAGGGGGCATTAAAAACCTATTCTGAACTTGAAAAGGAGATTAATCTTTATCAAGAAAGTCTGGAAGTCGGCTCATTCGGTCTTTATACGCCGCAATTTTCATTTGATACATCCGAAAAATACAAGAATGCGCTTGAAAAAAACTATGTAAAGCAAAAGGCACTTATTAAAGATGATAAGGCAGCCATTTGTACTACTGAATGGACAATCGAGGGTAGTAAAGCAGAAGGGAGAAAAATGACAAATCAATATAAAAAATTAATGCTTTTTGCCTTTAATGGAGAGTGTGATGGTCTTATGGCTAAAGTTAAATGGAATAATGCTAATAAAACTAAGGAAAGAATATTGAAAGCCTTTGAAAATATTAACAAGCTCGGCATAACTCATCGTGTCTCTCTCACTGAATCTTATTTAAATCTCAAATTAGAAGAATTGGCATTGACGTATGAGTATGAGGAAAAGAAATATCAGGAGAAGGAGGAACAGCGATTAATAAGAGAGCAAATGCGTGAAGAAGAGCGCGCGCAGAAAGAACTTGAGAAAGCTCAGAAAGACGCCGCTGATGAGGAACGAAGGTACCAGGGAGCTTTGGAAAAAGCTAGGCAGGAGCTGAGTAATAGCACTCCGGCAAATATAGATATTCTCACAGAGAAGGTACGCTTGCTTGAAAGCCAGCTTGAATCGGCTCATGAAAGAAAGGAGCGTGCAATTGCAATGGCGCAATTGACAAAGGTTGGCCATATCTATGTAATCTCCAATTTAGGGTCCTTTGGCGAAGATGTGTATAAAATTGGGATGACACGCAGGCTTGATCCAATGGATAGAGTAAGAGAGTTAGGAGATGCATCTGTACCTTTCCACTTTGATGTACATGCTATTATTTATTCCGAAAATGCCCCTCAATTGGAAGCAGAATTGCATAGGAAGTTCCATGAAAGGAGATTAAATAGGATTAATAATAAAAAAGAGTTCTTTAGAGTGACTTTAAATGAAATAGAGGAATTTGTAACAACGCATGCTAATTGCGATATCCAATTTACAAAGATGGCTGAAGCCAGAGAATACAGAGAAACATTGACAATGAGCCTTCAATTTGAAGCATTATCCACACCTTATGAAGAAAAGAGCAATAAATATCCTGTCAGCTTGTTATAAGATGTTTATGTTGTATGAACTTACCAGTCTATTAGAGAACTTTAGCGCCAAAAATAAATGAAAGTATTTGTAATCGTGCTTTTCGCCTGGTTGACTGTACAAGGAGACGACCAGGTCTATATCTGCAAATCGGGCACAAGTTACGCATATCACAAAGGGATGTGCCAGGGACTGCGCCATTGCTCGCATAAAATTGTTAAAGTTACTATTGAACAAGCTGTAAAGTCTGGACATAAAAAGCCTTGCGGTTACTGTTTCAGGTAAACTGTTATTCCCAAGCCGTAAGGCTGAACAATTATTCCCATCCTATGAAACATCATTTTTTTCATATTCTATTAACTTCCCTTTTAGCTATAAGCTGTGACATTGAGTCCAGAGAACCAGCCAGGTATCTCAATGAATCAAATAACCTCAACTCAGGTACCGACAACGAAGAACAAAATGGGGAGTACCAAGACGGCACTTATTGTGCCGAGGTAGAATATTACTATTCTAAAACAGGAACAAACTCCACTTATACTTTAAACGTAGATATTGAGAATGGTGAGCTGGTTAAGATTTATTGGCCTAATGGCGGATGGCTTGACGAAAGTCATTTTGTTGCACCAGACATCTCAGAAGGTGTTGCCCATTTTACCAGCGACAGAGATGTTGACTATACCGTTCGGATAATAGGAGAAGAAGGTGATTGTTCCACATCAGCTTATGCAGATGATGAAGATGATCTGATACAGGAGCGGGAGGAATGTGCAAAAGCCAAAGGCTTACCTGACTGACACAGGAAAAAGCCGCTCACAATAGAAATTTTCACTTACCCTTTTTTTCGTTATATTCGAATCATCTCAATATTCCATGATCCCGTTAGCACCCCAAAAACTATGAACAAGCTATCCGGTGCACCGACTAATCCCGTACAGGCAAAGCTCCCCGGCAATCGTCCTTTCATACAGCCCAAGCTGACTGTCAATAGGCTCAACGACCCGTATGAACGCGACGCCAATACCATGGCCGATCACGTTATGAATGTCTCCATGTCGTGGCAGTCCCCATTCTTTCACCCAAACCCACTGCGCTGACTGTACAGCAAAAATGTGCTGCGTGCGCAGCAACAGAACAGGATGAAGAGGGCGCCGTTATGCGCGAAGCAGAACCGGGCGCCGGCGCCCCTCCGAGAACCCCGCCGCCTTCACTGTTTCTGCCAGCCCGGTATCCGGGATCAGCATTGATTTCGACTGGCGGGAAGGAACCGCTTCCGGTAAAGGCAACTGGACTTCTACTAACGAACAGACACTGGTGCTACCTGGGGAATCGGCACTTCCAGAACAAGCGGAGGTACCGGGAGACTGAACAAGTGAGTAGCTGCGTTAATCTTTACGCAATTTATACCAGCGACGCAGTTTCAGCGCTATAAATGACCAGGCGGCAATCAACAAGGCAGCGATCATAATCAATTGTTATAAATTTTAAGCAATCGTTACCACCAACCTGCAGCCGCCAGGTACTTCCACGTCCCACAGTCGCTCAATATCCTCCAGCTTCACCGTCATGGTTTCTATGGTAAGCTTACCTGCTGCCGCCAATGCAAACATCTCCGGCAAGATCTCACCGAGCATTTGCCGCACCTGTTGTTTTGACCACGCGCCCATCCCCGAACCTGTCAGCTGAAGGTCAACACTTCTGAGATTGGCGGCTGACAAGGTGATCTGATCGCCGGCCATGCTGCCCACAGATACATATCTGATGCGGTTGGTAAACGAGCCGTTCCCCTTCACACAGGCCAGGATCATTTCCGCCGTATGTCCCCATAGGTAATCAATGATGATATCAACAGGGGTTTGGGCATGTATGACCGCCAGCTGCGCCTTAAAGGCCTCATCATCCGCTGAGATAGCAATGACCTCATCTGCGCCCAGTGACCGCAGTTCTTCCAGCGAGGCCACATTTCTGCCGGTAACGATCACTTTCCCCGCCCCATAGTATTTGGCCAGCTGCACCGTCACCCTGCCCGTAACGCCTGTTGCGCCGTTGATCAGCACTACATCGCCCGCCTGGATATCCGCTTTGAATTTAAGCGCCATGGCTCCGCCAAAGACGGCGTTGGGCAGGGCAGCAGCGGTAACATCGTCTAATGCATCGGGTAATGGAACGAAGCGGTCTTTTTCGATGATCGCTTTTTCTGCCAGCATGCCGTTCACACCAATGGCATATACCCGGGTACCATCCGGCAATAAACAAATACCGTCACTGCCAATCACCCGGCCGTTCTCCCGGGAGCCGGAGCTGGATGAATAGTGTCTACCGGAGGCAACGCCTCTGTCAAGGTGCTTTACAGCGGCGGTCTTCACGTTTACTAATAGCTGGTTGCCATTTTGTGCAACCGGCTCAGGAATTTCTACATATTGAGGCAATTCGCCTTTCTGATACATTACTGCTGCTTTCATTGTCTTTTTTTTGTTGATACAAAATTAGAACAGGCAGCAGCCAGGAGACGATAACATATGTTATCAAGTTCAGAAACGCGGTTTTCCTTTCGCCAGCTTACTTTTAATACGGCTGAGATGCACTTTGCTGACGCCAAGATAGGAGGCAATATAATGCTGGGGGATCCGCTGTACAATATGGGGCCGTTCTTTCAGCAGGCGCTGATAACGTTCTTCCGGCGTGTCGCGGATAAAGGATACAAATTCATTGATATAATGGATCTGCCGCTGGGCGGTCATCTGCAGCACCATTTGTGCGAAGCCCGGCTCCGTGCTTAATTCATTGAGCAGCTGCATCACGTAGCGTTTGGGTAGCAGATAAAGCACAGAAGGCTCAACGGTTTCGATCGTGATGGGGCTCGGAACATTGTTCACAAAGCTGTCAAAAGAACTGAGCCCCTCGTTCTCGAAAAAGAACTGCATGGTTTTATCTTCGCCATCTTTATCGAAATAAGCGCGCACACAGCCTTTCTCTATGAAGATATAATGCTGTGACTTTTTCCCTTCTTCCAGCAGGATGGTTTTTGCCGGTGCTTCTATCCGCTTTTGATAGGGAAGGTATTTATCCCAATAGGCGTTTAATTGCGGAAATTTATTTCTGAAATGAAAAAACATAGTATATCACAATTTCAGATTATCCCAGGCCATCCATACTTTTTGCTGATCTTTTCCATCCAAGCCCCTTTTCATAAAAGCTCAGCGACCTTTCCAGATCATCCACACCAAAGGTGATTAAATTCAGTTTTTGCCTCACGTTATAATGATCATTTACACCGAAGATAACCATCTTATAACAACAACGGGTGATTATGATATCCCGGAATTTGTCGTATCTTAACCCGCAAGCATATCACCCATACCTATCTATATTGCTAAACCATCTCAACAGGTGGTTTTTTTATTTGTGGGGGACGTAAATCAATTGAGCGATGAAAACCCTTTTAGCGGCTTGCATAGCCCTTTGTATGAGTTACACTGTTAGCGGGCAAACAGTGTTGCCCGATACTGCAAAGCTGATCCGCTGGATGGAAGCTTCCCTGCCATACACGGGTAAGGATTTTAATAAGCAGGACAGCCTGCTGCAACTCGCGGCAGACGGCGCCCGGGAGCAGGGTAATTATCTTTACCTGATGAGGATCCAGCACCTGCGGGGGGCTTTTTATCTGGAGCGTAATGAACTTGTTAAGTCAACTGCCTGGATGAAAAACGCCATCCAGACCGGGATAGCACATGATCTTACCGCTGATGTATCTTACCGCGATGCCGTTAGCTTCCTGGTACTGGTATACACTACCAGGAACATGGTAGACAGTGGTCTTGCCTGGATCATACCTCATAAGCAATTTTGCCGCCAGGCAGGCGACGATTTCAATTACAGCGTCCTGCAAACCCAGGAGGCCATAAACAGGAGGGACCAATGGTCCCCCGCACAACTGGAAGCGCTGTACGATTCTGCTATTACCCTGGCAGCCGGCACCCCCTCTCCGCATGATAATGTGATGGCCATCTATAATAAATCTTTCTTCCTGAAAATGGAAGGCAAAAGAGACTGGAGCCGCTCGCTTGAAACCCTGCTTTCTTTAGCGCCCATGCTGGATGATCCTGCACTGAATACCAACACAGAGAAATGCTGGCGCCGCATACCCTTCTGGTTCAGAGGCGCCAGGGCAGCTGTTTACGTGGAAATGGCCAGCTCATTCTTCAATCTGCAGGACTTTGACAATGCCTGCTATTATATGCGCCTGGTGGCAGATGAGTTCAGGCGTAAACAACGGTATGCTTACCTGCCCTTAGCGCTGGGCACAGTGGGCGAATACGAGACCTTCCGTAACAACCAGGCGGTGGTCCGGCATATTTACGATACCTGTAAATTGCTGCTTGCAAAATCTCCCGGCAATGGAGAAATGCACATTCCATCCATCTTTTATATAGCGGGATGGCTGCAGGAACAGCAACAGCAGTATGCAGCCGCCATCGCCAGCTATAAAAAGGCCGCTGAAATGGCAGACGGAGAATTTCACGTTGCACAACTGGCCCTTCTCAGGTGCTATGGCAAAACCGCCGCCTTTAAAGAAGGCAATGCCCTGATACCGGTTATCAACAAACAGCTGCAATCGTCTTTTACCCTTTGCTCCCCTGTATTGTTGGAGAAGGAGCTGGCAGACTACTATCAGCAATGCCATGCGCCACAGCTGGCAACCGCTCACCGGCTTGACTATTACCGTTTGAAAGACTCCCTGTCGCAAGCCGTTCGTTATGTACAGGTAAAGCAGATAGAAACAAAATTCCAGGTCAGTGAAAAAGACCGGCTGATAGCGCTGGCCAAAAAAGAAAAGGAGCTGCAGGAAAAGCAGCTGCAACAACAGCGCATACAGGTGCTGCTACTGGCGGCCGCACTGGTATTGCTGCTGCTAACGGCTTTGGCGATATACCGTGTATACCTTCAGAAAAAACAGCAGGCAACAATACTGGCGCAGAAGAACAGCCAGATCGAAACACTGATCAAAGAACTGCACCACCGGGTGAAAAACAACCTGCAGGTGGTTTCAAGCCTGCTTACACTGCAGAGCAACCGCCTGGAGGATGAAACCGCCCGCCAGGCCATGGAAGAGGGGAGAACCCGTGTGGATGCAATGGCGATGATTCATCAGCGGCTCTATGTTGATAAGGAACTGGCCTCCGTAGATATCGAAGATTATCTGCGGCACCTCTCCTCCTCCCTGGCGGGCAGCTTTGGTTTTGACGCGGCTACCGTCAGCACAGAGATCCGGCTGCCGCAATCCGGTATGATGGATATAGACCGGGCCATCCCGATCGGCCTGATTGTCAACGAACTGGTCACCAATGCTTTTAAACACGCTTTCAAAGGGATCACTGATCCCAGGATCTCAGTGATGCTCACACAGGTGGACAACCAACTGACCCTGCAGGTGGCAGACAACGGGAACGGACTGGCGGGAGAAATGACCAACCCTACCAGCTCCTTTGGAATGAAACTGGTGCATACGCTGGTCAACCAGTTAGATGCTTCCCTGCACATCAGGCAGGAGAACGGAAGTAAATTTATTATCAAGCTTGCTGCATAGTAATGGACAATCACAATATCCTCATAGTGGAAGATGAACTGATCACCGCAGAAAGCATTGCTGAACTGCTGGAGGCCGAAGGCTATACCCTGGCAGGCATCGCCAAAGATGCCGCCACCGCCCTGCGCATATGCAGCGGGCCTGAAGGCATTCCGGCTGTTGTGATCTGTGATATCAATATTAAAGGGAACGTAAATGGTACAACACTGGCCTCGCAGTTGAAAGAGCTTTACCATTGCGAAATTATTTTCCTCACTGCCTATGCAGACCGCATTAATTTGCAGGCTGCATTTTGCTCCAACCCCGTCATGTACGTTGTTAAACCTTATAGTGTCACCCAATTGCTGGTAGCCGTACAAATGGCCTTCCATAAAATGTATGAAAAGGATAAAGCCGCTGCAGACAGTCCTTTTCAGCTCACTGCACGGGAAAACGAGATCATTTGCCTCATTGGCCGGGGACTTACCACCAAACAAATAGCACATCAGCTGGGCATTACTGCCGAAACCGTAAAAACCCACCGCAAACGTATGCTGCAAAAGCACAACGTAGGTAGCATCGCGCGGCTCGTATACCTGGCAGGAGGCGGTAGTTAGCTGGCTTTGTCCCCCTTCGGGGGTATTTTTTTCCGCAGGTCTGCCTCTTAGTTTTGCATGGTTTAAATGCTATTCTAATGAGAACTGCTCGATTTATCGCCTGTATTGTTACACTTATCTTTTTTAGTTATTGTAAAAAAGACAAACCGGAGCCCACACAGAATAATGCATCCTCTGAGCACGCCATCACGGGCTTTTCTTTTCTGAAAGAAAAGAATCCTGCATTGGAAGCAGATTATAACGGCACTATCTCCGGCACCGCTATCAGCGTGTCTATTCCTCATGGAACAGACATCACCCAGCTGAAAGCCACTTTTACCGCTTCGGCAAAAGCTTCCGTAACTGTGGGCACAACTGCACAGACCAGCGGTTCCACTGCCAATGATTTTACCAACCCGGTCACCTATACCGTAAGCGCCGAAGATCATAGCACCGCCGCCTATACCGTAACGGTCAGCAAAACAGGTACGCCCAATGCTGCCATCAATCAACGTAGCTCCGCATATATCTGGACAACCAACTATGTTCATACCAACCTGAGCCAGATTGTGCAATCCTTACATGGAGGGTACTGGGGGGATGAATTCCTGGCCCAGGCGTTCTATGATTTTGATAAAGACGGAGACAAGGACCTGATATGCGGTTCTTTCAATTTCGATGCCAATACGCCGCTGGATCTTCTCTTCTACAGGAACAATGGCGGCGTGTATCAGAAAGACCAAACCGTCTTCACCGGTACCGTGCCTGGGTATGTGCATGCCCGTAAGGCCGTACTGGGCGACTTTGATAACAACGGCTGGATGGACGTAGTGATCGCCGGCCATGGTTGGGATAAAGTGCCTTTTCCCGGCGAACAGCAAAAGATCCTCCTGAACAATAACGGGCACTTTACAGTGGCTGATCTCCCGCTGCCCAAAGCCGCCGACGGCAACTTTGGGTTCAACCACTCCGCCTGCGCAGGTGATGTGGACAACGACGGCGATGTTGACCTGTTCTTTACCGACAATAAAGGCGTAGCCGCCCTCTTTTTAAGGAACAATGGCCAGGCAGATTTTACATACGATCCCTCCGTCTTTGCAGATGTAATATGGAAGCCCAGCTTCACTTCGGAACTGTATGACCTGGATGCCGACGGCTACCTGGACCTGCTGATCGGCGGGCACGACCGCGACATGAACCTCAGTGCGGAACAAGGCCTGCAGCCTACCATCTTCTGGGGCGATCACACGGGGAAGTATACAGCAGCCAGGAGTACTAAACTGCCGGTAGTACAGCAATACGGGGTCACCCTTAATTTCAGCTTTGCAGATTTTGACAAAGACGGTAAAACGGATATCCTGGCGGGCAAAACGGGGGATGGATCTTCCCTGTCATTCTACCAGGGCTATTACCTGCAATTGTTGAAGAATAACGGGTCCCGGCAGTTCACAGACGCCAGCAACAGCATTAAAGACAATACCAGCACCAGCGGCAAATGGATGATATGGATGCTTCCACATGATGTAGATGGGGACGGCGATATCGACATCACCACTGCCGACAAATGGTACAATCAGCAATGGCGCAATGACAACGGCACATTTATAAAATATTGATATAGTCACAGGTGTACCCCCAAAAAGAAAAGTCCGCTGTAATGGCGGACTTTATGCTATACCTGCCGCTCCAAACAAAGTCGCCCTTTCATCCAATGCAGATAAAACAAAGGTGATCTGCAGGCCGTATTCATTCAGCTTATCCCTTAAAGAAGGACTGAACAGCGCATAGGTATGCGCAATATTACCGCCCAGCAAGACCACCTTTGGTACCGGGCGAAGCTCCGATAGGAACAAGGCCAGGTTGGACCCGAATTCGTGGAATATAAGCATGGCATCCGGCGCATCCTTTACGTCGGCTGCTATCTCTTTTACATTGGCCAGTTGCTTACCGGTCAATTCCTTGTATCGTTTAATGAACCATCTTGAAGAGAAGTACTCCTCCGCGGTAGATCCCAGGAAAGGCATTTCAAAATACCGGGCTTCCTTCGCAATGCCATTCTCCGCAATGGCCGCCCCAAAGCCGGTGCCCAGGGTTAAACCGGTGATATCCTTATATCCTTTTGCTGCGCCGCTCAGCAGCTCGCCCTGCAAAAAACATTGCGCATCATTGGCCATATGGATGTACCGGGCTTCCGTATGCAGCTGATCTGCCAGCAGGTGCTTTACGTTGAGCCCATAAAGGGAGTCGTATTTATGCAAGCCATGGATGAGCGAAACACCGGCTTCATAATCAAAAGGACCGGGCATGGCAATGCCTGCACGATAAACGCCCGGTGCCGCCTCCAGGCTTAGTTTCATCACCTTGCTCCAGCTGTGGATGATCTCATCTGCACCGGCATGGGAATTGATCCGCTCACGATGCCAGGAACCGGGCAGCAGCGCGCCATTCTGCTGATCTATCAGTGCAGTGGTAATATGTGATCCACCAATGTCTACCCCCAAAACAATAGAATTGCTCATTACTTAGTGTGTTATATTGTTCCAGTGTGTCTGGATCTGTTCAAAAGATTGTCCCTTGGTTTCCGGGATCAGCCGGTATACCGTAATAAAGGCCAGTACACAGAACAGCGCAAAGAACCAGAAGGTCTGCGCCGTGCCTAATGAATGCAGCAGCATCGGTGTTAACTGCCCAACGATCGTATCTGCTACCCACATCACCATGATGCTGAAAGACAAAGCCTTTGCACGGATATGGTCCGGGAAGATCTCCGCAGCGATCACAAATTTCAGCGGACCAATAGAGAATGCAAAGAAAGCCAGGAAAGCCAGCACACAAAACAGCAGGTACAAGCCATTGGTGGCGCCCGTGTAAAAACAGATCCCGGTGAAGATCAGGCTGATCGCCGCTCCCGCAGTGCCCCAGAGATACAGCGGCCGCCTGCCCAGGCTATCCACTTTCCAGATAGCGATGAGCGTGAAAAGCACATTGGCCGCTCCGAAAAACAGCTGGCTCAGTAAAGAATTGCTTAGTGTAATGCCGGAATTATGCAGGATAGTAGGTCCGTAATAGATGATCGCATTAATGCCGCTGAACTGCGAGAACAATGGCAGCAGGATGCCTATCAGCAAAGCCCTGCGTAAAGCCGGCGCCCATAATTGACGATAAGAGCCTGCAGTTGCCGTGGTCTGTAGCTGCCGCTGTTTCAGCCAGCGCGGACTTTCAGGAATGCCCGTAAGGCCCAGCAGGAAGAGCAGGGCAGGTAACATACCTACGCCGAACATCTTTCTCCAGAGGTCCAGTCCCGGTAGAAAATCCGATCCGTATTGCAATAGCAGCGCATTACTGAGGTAAGCAACGAAGATACCTATGGTCACCGCCAGCTGATAAAAAGTAACCAGGCGCCCTCTCTTGTTATCAGGAGCAATCTCAGACAAATAGAGCGGCACCACACTGGAAGCAACGCCTACCGCCATACCACCCAGTATACGGGCGCCAATCAATAAGGAGAAGCTTGGCAGCACAATGCAGCCAAGCGCAGTTAACAGGAACAGCAAAGCTGCCAGCAGCAACAGTTTTTTCCTGCCCAGGCGGTCAGTGAACTCGCTGGCGAATATCACGCCCGCAATACAACCCGCAAGTGCAGAAGATACAAACCAGCCCTGCTGTGCCGCAGATAAGGTGAACTGCTGTTCTACAAAAGGCAGCACGCCGGACACCACGGCCATATCGAAGCCGAAGAGAAAACCGCCCAGCGAGGCAATGAAGGTGATGTACGCCAGCTTATTGTTGGACAGCGTTTCCATGGCGGCCGGATGTGATGTTACTGAAAACATAATGTTCCTGTTTTAAGAAAGCCTTGATCAACTTCGCCCGGGAACCGCCCTGGTTCTTTATACGGCAGGCGCCCGTTCCCGCAGGTATTACAAAGGTTTCTGCATAATGGTAAACAGTCGTGGTGTCGTTTGCCGTGCTCACCGTGATGGAAGCGCCTTCCACCAGCATCAGCACCAGGCAGTAATTATCTGTATGAATGCTTATTTCATGATCAAATTCCAGGCGATGTACATCATAAAAATGAGCGGCATGGGTAGGGAGATGAACGATCTGCCAGTCTGCCCCTTGTTCAATGACACGGGGCTTAGATATTAACTGCTCTTGAACTACTGCTCCCTGCCTGCTAAGATCCAGGTTATTGAAGGCGTGTGCGATGTTGATGGCCCGCGGCTTACCATCCAGTCCAAGCCGCAGCCAGTCGTACATTTTGAAAGTAAAAATATACGGTGTAGCGCTGATCTCCAACACCAGGTTATTCGCGCCGGCGCTATGAACGGTTCCGTTAGGGATCAGGAACAGATCATGTTGCTGCGCCGGGAGCCGTTGTACATATTGCTCGATGTCTATCGGCGTATTATGATCCCGGCTGTTTTCCAGCTCCTTTTTAAAAGCCATTCCATTGATGCCTTCCTGTAACCCGAGGTACACGGAAGCGCCCTCCTTACAGTCCAGGATATAATACGTTTCATCCTGGGTAAAGGTTTCGCCGAAATGCTCCCGGATATAAGAAAAGCCAGGATGGCACTGAATGGAAAGGTTACCGCCGTCAAAAGTATCGAGGAAGTCGAAACGGATGGGAAACTCATAACGGAAGATCTCTGCATGGCGGCCCAGGATAGCGGTATGACGGTAATACATCATCCACTCAAAAGGGATCTCCAGCAGGTAGCCATCGCTTTCAAACACCACCCCGTTCTCCGGAACAATGAGTTCAAAAGACCAGGCATAGTTCACCACATTCCTGTTCAGCTGCGGAATGTGTTGCTTGAGCCATTGTCCGCCCCAGGCGCCCGGTTCAAACCAGGGCCGCACACGGAAAGGGGAACGGCTGAGCTGGTCAATGCCCTGCTCCAGGTCTTTGCAGAAGATCCAGGTAGGCGCGTCAGGGCGCTGGCCGTCTACCATAATATCCATCCTGCCAAGCAGGCTGCGTTTGTAGTCATTCAGCACTACCCAGTCTACAAAGTAGGCGCGTTTATACATTTCGTCTGCAACAGTAGCGGATACCGCGCCGAAATTGCCGACAGCCCCCGCGCGCATCCGATATTGCAATTCATTCTTCGGAATGTCCAGGTAGATGAGCGGCGCCTCAGCATAGGCGAGGGCTGCACCGGTACCGATGATGATGTTGATGTCTGCATCCGTATCCAGTATCGGGGAAAGCTTATCCGCCTCAAAAAAATCGCGGATCTGCAAGGTGGTTTTTGTGCCCCATACTTCACCTTCTTTTCCGATGAAGGGAGCCACGAGCTGTTGTATAATGCCCGGATCTTTTTGCCCGTCCTGCATGAAATGCCAGCTGATACGCAGTCCGCGGTTTTGCAGCGCCGTGTCCAGTGCTTCATGCAGGGTATCCCAAAAAATGCCGGCGAATCCGTCTATCAATACCAGTTGCTGTGTGGCGATCCAGTCTGCCAGTGCTGCATGGCCGGCATGGATCTTTCCATCGCCGAGGGCGTGTGCAGGATACAGGTCATATCCTGCGGGCCGCTGCGTGCTGCGCCGTGCGGGCATCAGGGCTTGGGTAGATTGTCGCCAGTCCATGGTGGCCGTGTTGTTTTCGTTCATACTTCCAATCAATTTGATGCTACATGTATCATAATTACGTCCTTCGCAGGCAGGGTAAAGGTGGTACCCACGTCTGCGCCGTCTTCTTCCAGCAGGTTGCTTTGCCGTACCATGAGGGATGATCGATCCCTGGGGGACAAGGTAACGGCGATGGGTATGGATGAGGGGTTTACGAGCTGTAACACCACGCCTTTGCCATTGCGGGCAGGACTGATGTTTTCTACATAAACGCCCAGGCCGGAAATACGAAAGAAAAGAGATTCATCTGCCGCACCGGCAGCAGGCGCCGCGATCAGCGGCTGATGATTATCGAGCCCGTACTCATTGGCGGCTACAGCATCGTAGCCCTTGTTATGCGCCTGCAGGTAATAACGGAAAGTAGCGGGTCCTTCCTGGTCTCTGCGGAAATTCGTGTGCCAGAGATTGTTCATCACCCAGGAAGAGATCGCAGGCTCTTGTTCTGTAAATGTTTTCCATAGGGGTGAATCATGCAGGCCGCCTATCAGGCCTGCTGTGGTGGTGGTACGGCCGATCTCGAACAGCGGCGCATCCGGGCTTGACCAGGTAATGCCCAGGTTGCCGTTGGAAACATCTACCCAACGCTGCAGCGTATACCAGTTCCTGTTAGTATACGGCAGCTGGTCTGCTTCAGCAGTAATGCTTCCCCAGGGTATGCTGTAGCGCACCTGTGCACCGGGAATATTGAAGGGGAATACAAAATGCACGCTTTCCTTTGCAGGAACGGCTATTTTGTCAATGGTGTTGATGAGCTCCACGCGGTCCATACCTGCCACCAGGCGGATCTCTCTTTGCAGCTTGTTCGCGCCCGGCGCATCGGAAGATACCAGGAGGCTCACTACCAGTGGTCCTTTTTCTTTGATGCTGATGTTTGGTTTACCTGCGTATTGGATCTTCTCCAATGAATCACCCGGTAAATAAGTGTATTCGTTTAAACCGCCGGAGTCGGCCAGGTTTTGTTCAATGCCTTTTTTAGTCAGACGGATAATATTGCCGGTATGGCCATCCAGTGTGATGGAATAGATGCCATTCTGTAAGGTATGATCAGTAACTCCTGTACGACCCTTGCTGTACGCAGCCCCCGCATGTATAGTAAAACGTTGTTTGGAGAAGGGGGGCAGCTGTTCTGCAAACAGGGCCAGTTCACCCGTAGAAAGACGCTGGGAAGGCACCTTTTTGCCTTTACTGTCTTTTACCAGGTCGCCTGCTGAACTCAGTGCAGCCGGAATGGTGACCAGTCCGCTACGTGCCTGTGCGAGCGTGTTATATACATCTACCGCATTGGCAGTGCGCTTGTCTGCAGCGGTGCTTTTGGCCAGCAGCACTTTCGTGAGCGAATCGCCTCTCAGTGCAAATGCCTGTTTATAGGCCCATTGGGAGATCACCCTGGGATATTCGGGATGGGAAACGCTGTTGAAAGCGCCCCAGGTATGTTCATTGAACATCACGATATTGGTCCAGGCAGAATCAAAATCAGGGGCCGGGTAGCCAGACTTATTACGGATAGCCCAGATAGCGGCAGCCTGCTGCAGCTGATCGGAAGCGCGGCGGTTAAGGCCGGTTTCACGCGCGGCAGAGGCGATGCCGTCTGTCCAGAACTCTGTATAATCACCAGCGATGACGGGAATCTGATCTTTATATTTCGCTTCCAGGTCCTGGAAGAATTGTTTTACAGAAGTGATGATCAGTCGGGGAGAAGCATAGTGCTCGTTCCAGGCCTTCACCGCTTCCGGCAGCTCGGGATCGATAGGCGCATTGTCGCTCATAGCCCAGGTAAGCAGGGTCATGTTATAGGGAGAACTTTTCTGTTCCAGCTTTGCTAGATATTCAAAGAGGAAAGGATTGAGAAAATTCTCGGAAGGTTTGCCTGTGAAATAAGGTTGGGGATCGTCATTGGTGAAAAAGTTAGGGATCTTACTGCCCTTCAGCGCATAGCCGATAGAATAGGGAGAAGATTGATAGAACAGCAATTTTTGTTTGCCCGAAGGGGAAGTCCAGTAAAAAGGCTGATCCCTCCAGGTGTCGGCGCTGCCAATGCGGTCTGAGGCATTGGGCGCGCTCAGGAAATATTTTATGCCGCTGATATCCGACTGACCTGAGAGTCCCCAGGAAGCGCCGGGTACATCGCCCTGGAACATGGTCTGCACCTGCAGCCCATGGTCTTTTGCCAGCCGGGTACCGGTATAGAACATGTGCATGAGCTGCGCCGGACTGGTAGCGCTGGTATTGATATTGCCATAGCCGCCGTCCAGGTTGATCCATCCTTTTTGAACGGCGTCCCAGAAGCGTTTTTGTTTGGCGGCATCTGCCTGGGCCAGGTAATGCTCTACCACCCAGATGGCTTCGGTATTCCATTTAAAACGGGCTTCGGGTGGATAGTTGGCCGAGTGTTCCGCTATTTTAATGGCTTCGTCAATATTATTCATGTGGATGGCCAGCACTTTGGACTGTACATTGGTATAGCCCACATCTACATGGGAGTGCGGCATCACGTATACCTGCCAGTTTTGGCGGGCGGGAGCAACAATACACCGTGCGCTGTAGGTCTGGTTGCCGGAACGGAGGGCCACAAACAGCTGGGTATCTTTATTGACCGGCTCGCCGGGAAGGGGAATCTCGAATTCAGAGATACCCTGAGGGGCAGCGGGAATGTCCAGGCTGTCCTGGCGGCCTCTAAAGGAGAATACCAGCTTGCCGGGAGCATAGCTCAGGCCGCCGTGGAAAAGCAGGCGTACCACCCGGCTATTGTGTGGCTTGAGGTAGGCAACGGTAGGTTGCAGCGCTATGGAAGTGAACATTTGTTGCTGCTGTGCAAAGCAGACAGTGGAAAATAAACAGGAAAGGACTAATAAACGTCTTAGTTTCATCCGCAAAAGGTATATGTACAAACATATGGACATATTTCGAGAAAACAAAGCAGTTTAAAAGTAAATGGGTCTTCATCCCCCGTCATTGCCTTAGGTCTGGCTGCACGTAAAGCCCGTCATTGCGAGGAGCTCCGGGCCTGGGCGGGAGCCGCGACGAAGCAATCTCCTGACGCAATCTTCGCGTTATTCAGAAGCTCCGGAGAGATTGATTGGTGTGGGAGATTGTGTGAAGAGATTGCTTCGTCGCCCCACGCGCTAACCCGCGCTGCTTCTCGCAATGACGGGGATGAAGACCTTTGTCTGTTCTGGTGCCTTATGACGGGGATGAAGCCCCCCTTTTGACCGTAAAAGGTTTGAACATTCGAAGTCCAGGCTTGTTGGAGGTTCAGGACGGACGAGCTGTAGATCGCCCGTACACTGAACCTTATTCCAACTTTTAAACAACCCTAAAAACTTCAAATATTCAAACCCTCTAATGCAGAGTATGTATGAACATATGATATTAGAACCCCGGGTTATTCGGGAGCAGGTTCGGATTCACATCCGTTTCCTGCTTAGGCAGCGGGAACAGCAGTTGTTTCTCGCCAAAAGTGGCATTGAACACCGTTTTATGCCCTACAAAATTATCCCAGGCGCCGGTCACATCATTATGCACCTTGCGGGTGCGGATCATATCAAACCACATCTTGTTCTCGAAGCAGAGCTCGTAATAGCGCTGCAGCCATACTTCCTGCTCAAAAGCCGCTTGTGGCAGCGCTGCGATCGGCGCTAAACCTGCCCGCGCACGGATCGCGTTCACATAAGCGATAGCATTGGCATTTGGCCCACCTTCTGCCCGGTTGGAAGCTTCCGCATAGAGCAGGTACACATCCGCCAGGCGGTACAGCGTGTAGTTCAGGTCTGATTTGGCGCCATTCGCCACGGCTGCGGAGTCAAAGTACTTATATATATAAGTAGCATGGAACTTCACAGTATCAGCACCATTGTGCTTCTTATACTTTGTAAAGAAGAACTGCCTTTCCTGCACCCTTTTGTCTCCTTTAGGATAAGATGCGATGAACTGCGGTGTAGGATATACGGATCCATATTCGTCTGAATAGGAAGAGATCCCTGCATAGTTGGGCAGCAGCAATGGCGTCAGCGGGTTAGGCGCGGGTACGGAAGCGGAGTACTGCACCTGGAAGATGAATTCACCCCTGTTTTTGTTAGCCGGGTTAATCATATCTGTATAGCGGGGGAACAGGGAATAACCACCGTTATCGATCACTTCTTTAGAGCGTTTGGCAGACTCTGCATAGTACTGGTTACCGCCGTTGATAGCAGCACCGGCGTAGGTCAGGTATACATCTGCCAGGATGGATTTCACAGCGCCCATGGATACATAGCCGTTATTGTCCTGCCAGGGCAGGGTAGAGGCCTCAGCTGTCAGCAGATCAGGTATGATGATGCTGTCATAGATGGCCTTGGCAGGCGTACGGTGCATATTGATCTCGTCCACGCTGGTGGGTACATTGGTCACCATCGGCACGGCGCCGTACATACGTACCAGGTAGAAATAGAAGAGCGCCCGCAGGGTATGCGCTTCCGCCAGCATGTTGGTCTTAACATCATCCGACACGCCACTTACTTTAGGAATGTACTGCAGGGCATTGTTACAGGCGCCTACACCCAGGTAAAGGTGTTGCCACCAGGTATCCACATAAAAGGAAGTGTTATTATAGATCAGGTTCTGGAAATTCACGAAACCTGTCTGCCCGAGGTCGCTATTGGCCTTGCCGGTCATGAACTCCAGCAGGTTGTAAGTATTACCACCGTAGGATCCGGACTGGCCGTTCAGCAATCCCTGGAGGTTCTGATAAGATCCGTTCGCAAATGCACGGGCCACTTTCTCACCGGCAAGATCAGCACTGGGAGAGATGAAACCGGTAGGCTTTTCTTCCAGGAACTTTTTACACGAAAAGCTCAGGAGTATCAAAGCCGCTACCAGGATATGTTTTAATGTCTTCATTGTTTTCAGTTTGAATTGTTAGAAGCCTAATGATACGCCCAGGTTCCATACGCGGGGCCTGGGATAGGAGAAGAAGTCCAGGTTCTGTGAAAAACCGGTGTTGGCGCCATAACCTGAAACGAAAGTATCCACTTCAGGATCGTAGCCGGTATAGTTGGTGATCAGGAACAGGTTCTGCACGCTGGCGTATATACGCAATTTCGTAATGCCTGTTCTTTGGTTGAAAGATGCAGGCAGCGTATAGCCCAGTGTGAAGTTCTGTCCGCGGATGTAGGAACCGTCTTCTACCCACCAGGTATCAAAGTGCGAGTCTTGTGTAAACTTATAGCTGCGTACCTGGGCGATCATGGTGTTCTGGTTTTGCGGTGTCCAGGCATTCAGTACAGTAGCGAGGCTGTTGGCCAGTGTCTGGCGATCCTCTGTAGAGTGCTTGAAGGTGGCGGCAGTATTTACACCCTGTACAAAACGTATGTCAAATGAGAAGTCCCAACCTTTATATTTGATGGTGCTGGAAAAAGTGCCTGTCCATTTGGGATAGGCGCGTCCGATGATGCTATAATAAGGGGTGCCGTCTTTGTTATAGATATATTTTCTGTCGCCGGGTTTTAGGCCCTGTGTTGCCGCTTCTGCCGCTTCGTCTTCACTGTAGGTGCCCAGGCGGGTCATGCCGTAGAAGGAGCCGATGGGTGCGCCTACGCGCAGCACGTTCGTTTGTCCGAGGAAGTTAGGCCCCGGGAAGATGTCTGCATTACCCTGGTTCAGTTTCAGGATCTCGTTTTTGTTGGAAGCGAAGATGAAATCAGTAGACCATGAGAAGTTTTTGGTCTTGATGTTCTCTGTATGCAGGTTCACCTCGATACCGGAATTGCGTACGGAGCCTACGTTCTGATAGATGCTGGCATCCACCATACCGGATGACCAGGCGATGGGCGCCTGCAGCAGCAGGTCTTTGGTGGTACGGCGATAGTAATCTACGTTCATGTTGATACGACCGTCGAACAGCGCTGCTTCCACACCGGCGTCAAACTGCAGGGAGCGTTCCCATTTCAGGCCGGAATTGCCAATATAACCGGGCAGCAGGCTGGCCTGGTTGGCCCCTCCCACTACGGTATTGTCTGGCTGGATCTGTGCAAGCGAGCGGTACTGAGGAATTTCCTGGTTACCGGAGAGGCCATAGCTGGCGCGCACCTTCAGGTTGTTGAGCCAGGCATATCGCTTCATAAAATCCTCTTCAGAGATATTCCAGGCAGCGCCTATAGAAGGGAAGAAGCCGTATTTGTTGTCCTCGCCGAACTTGGAAGAACCGTCGTAACGGCCCGTAGCGGTGAACAGGTATTTCCCGTCGATGTTGTACGTAACCCGTGCAAAGTAGGAGTTCATCGTCCATTTATAATCCGATGAAGTGATATCGTTGCGTACTGAACCGGCGCCCAGGTTATGCCACTGGAAGAAGTCAGAGGTGAAATTCTGCGCATCTGCATAAGACTGTTCCTGGTTGTACTGCTGGAAAGAGATACCCAGTAATGCCGTCAGTTTCTGGCGGGCATTGATCTGCTTGTTCCAGGTCAGGTAGTTTTCTGACTGCCAGTAAGTATTGGTAAAATTGGTGATGCTTGCTTCGCCGCTCTGGTCTTGCGACAGGTGGGGCAAGTCTATGCCTGAGTAGAAGTTGTTCTTTTGTCCGTTGAGGTTATAACCGATGTCTGTTTTAAAATCGAGGTCTTTGGTGATGTGGAACAGGAGATAAGCATCTCCCATTGCCAGCAGGGTATTGTTGATGGTGTACCTGTTCTGTGCGATGTGCACCGGGTTAGGGCCACCTTCCAGGCCGGCAATGTCGTTATTCCCTGCCCAGGTGCCATCAGGATATTTTACCGGTACGATGGGCACTTCTTCTGCCACCATGCGGGGCACATTGAGGGCGCCATTGGCGTCAGATACAACTCTTTGTTTGCCGGAGATGAAGGAGATGTTACCGCCAACGGTGAGCCATTTGTTGACGTCGTTATCCATCGTTAAGCGCACAGAATATCTTTTGAACCAGGATTCAATCATCAGACCGTTCTGGTTCAGGTAACCCAGGGAAAGGCTGTAGGCCGATTTCTCACTGCCGCCCTGCATCAGCAGGTAGTGGCTGTGGGATACAGCGGGCTTGTACACTTCTTTTTCCCAGTTGGTATTGTACAGTGGCTTGTCGTTTGCATCGAACAGCAGGGGCAGGCTGGCGTGGTTCAGCGCTACGGGCGGGGCCCAGGTACCGCCTGCAGGATCGAATTTGGTGGCGTTGGCAAACGCTTCGTTATACACTTTTACGAACTGGTCTGAGTTCAGTGTTTTCACGTGCCTGGCCAGTGTGCTCACGTTCACATTGCCCTCGTAGGAAATGCGGGGAGCGCCGTCGCCACGGATCCCTCTTTTAGTAGTTACCAGGATTACGCCATTAGAGCCCCTGGCCCCGAAGATGGCGGTAGAAGAAGCATCTTTCAGCACTTCCAGGGAGGCGATATCACTGGGATTGAGCTGGTTGGCGTCTACACCAATCACACCGTCCACCACGTAAAGGGGATCGATGTTGGAGTTGATGGAGCCGATACCGCGTACCCGCACTTTCGCTGTTTGCCCCGGGGCGCTGCTGTTAATGTTTACGTCTACGCCGGGGATCTTACCCTGCAGCGCCTGCGAAACGTTTGGCACGGGTTTGTCCATCAGCTGTTCTGCCTTGATGGTGCTCACCGCGCCGGTAAGGTCTGATTTCTTTACGGTACCGTAGCCTACTACCACTACGTCTGTCAGTACGTTGGTTTTCAGTTCCAGGGCTACATCGTGCGTGGTCTGCGCACCCACCGGAACTTCCTGCGGCGTATACCCGGTGTAGGAAAACACCAGTACCGCGTTGTTGTCGGGCACGCTGAGGGTGTACTTTCCATCTACGTCCGTAATGGTACCCGTACTCGTACCTTTCACCTGTATGGTCACGTTGGGTAACGGCGATGCGTCTTTTGCATCTGTAACCCGCCCGCTTATACGGAGCTGCGCCATTGTATTTACTGCAAGCAGCATGCATACAATGACATAAATGAGTCTTTGTTTCATAACCTGGTTTTTTTGTTTATGAAAGGATGTTTAAAAGTGAGGAGTTGGCAATTGTTGGTCCTGATGAAAGTTTAAGGGTTTGAGGGTTTGAAAGTTTGAAACGTTCGCGGTTGGTAGCCGCGATGCCTTCAAACTCTTAAACTTTCAAACGTTTAAACTTTCGTCATTACTAACGACTGTCAACTTATTTATTCTGCATGGCCCACTGTCGTAATAACGTAATCACATCGTAGAGAACTCCCGCTTCTCCCCTGAAATCCCCTGAACCTTTTGGTTGACCTGTTTGTACATCGTACCATTCGAAGAAACCCTTGTTGGCGATGGCCCTGTCTATCATAGGGGCCAGTTCTGCGTTGGCTTCTTTAATAAATCCGTTTTTAATCAGCCCCTGTATCATGCGACCGCCAAACCAGGTCCAGTCGCCTGCGTTCTGATACAGATACGGCTTCATGTTCGGAAATTCCTTTAAAGGATAGGGAGGATACACGGTGATGCCGATGGTAGCATGTTGTTCTTTGCCTGCTGCCTGTACCATCTGCTGGTTGATGGCGGCTATTTCTTTGGGGGTATGGAAGCCTGCCAGTACGGCGCAGGCGGTTCCGCCGGTATATAGGATCGTTTTTTCATTGAAGGTCGAGGAAAATGGGCTGCCATTAAGATAGAGATGCGGCAGGTACTTCTGTGATTGAGAGATCCAAAGGTGCTTGCGGACGTTGGCGCGCACCTGGTTTTCAATATTTTTCCAATTTCTCCGTACTTTATAATCGGGGGGCAACATCGCTTGCAGGTCTTGCAGGGCCAGGACGAACATAGCGTTGTCATAGATATCGATGGCCCATTTTGTTTTACTGTTGATCCTTACGCCCCAGCCGGTTTCAGGTTGTACATCGCCCCAGTCTATAGTGGTGGCGCCGGTTACCAGGCCGTATTGGGGAGACCATCTTTCACGTAATATATAGTTAAGCGCGCTTTCCATCCTCTGTAAAACAGATTTGCCGTCTATTTGTTCTGTGAGGATGGAGCGGTCGCCGGTGGCGTCAATATATTTCTTCACGGCCTGGATCAGGGATGATTCCTGGTCTGTTTCTACCGTGTTCTTATGGGCGGCCCAGCCGGGGGCCAGTTTAAAATAGCGGAAATCATAACTGACATTCGCCTTGGTGGAGTCGATCATCCCATCCACGATATCACCTGTGGGCCCCTGCATTTTAAAGAAGAGCAGCAGCATGTCTTTTACCTTTTCGGGCGGATGTACTTTCAGAGAGCCATTAATAAAAGTGTTGAAATCCCTGATCCATACTTCCCCGTAGGAGGTGCCGGCGGTAAAGCCTGTAAGGAGGCGGAGCGCGCGTGCCTGAATAGTATCCAGGCGGCTGTCTGCCAGGATGGAAGCTGCCAGTTGATCATTGCCCGTTTGCGAAAAAGAAAGCTGAGAGCAGAGTAATAAGCCGATAACGTGAAATGTAATAATGAGCCTCATGCGAATAGCCCGATTTAATATGTACAAACATATAAACATAATTCTATTTTTGCAAGTAGATAGAAAAAATAATGACAGGCGGTTGGAATTGCTGAGTTTGGATTGATAATTAGCTATTTAGGATGCTTTTATGTTACTTTTGCATCCTGACCGGTGTTTATCATGACCAGACATACCATCAAAGTGGCAGGCGGGCACATCAGATTTTTTACTAATTTGCGCATGACCTAATGCGACTATGAACTTTAGTATTGATCACAAAAATCCCCTTCCGCTGCATCTCCAGGCGGAAAATTTGCTGCGCGCCATTATAAATGACCCGCAATATGCAAACGGGAAATTCTTACCTAATGAAGTACAGCTGGCCAAGCAGCTGGCTATCTCCAGGTCTACCTTACGGCAGGCCTTAAACAAACTCGTATATGAAGGATTACTGGTACGGAAGAAAGGTATCGGCACAAAAGTGGCGGAACCTGCTATCAGTTCCAAATCCAAGAACTGGCTGAGCTTTACCCAGGAAATGACGGCCCGGGGCATTGCCATCCGGAACTTCGAGCTGCATGTTACCTGGGTAACGCCGGACGAGGGCGTTGCTAATTTCTTCGGTATCGGCACAGACAAGAAGATCCTGAAGCTGGAACGCCTGAGAGGCAAGGCGGAAGGCCCCTTTGTATATTTCATCTCGTTTTTCCATCCCCGTGTAGGCCTTACCGGTGAAGAAGATTTTAAGCGTCCATTATATGATATCCTGGAAAAGGATCACCATGTGGTAGCTACGCTGTCTAAAGAAGAGATCAGCGCAAAAACAGCGGATAAGTTCATTGCGGCGAAGCTGGAAGTGGAACCGGGCAGCCCGATACTGTTTAGAAAAAGGTTTGTGTATGACCAGGGGGAAAGGCCGATAGAATACAACCTGGGGTATTACCGGGCGGATAGCTTTGTGTATACGGTGGAGAGCAGGAGAGAGTAAGGGTATGCAACGGTACCTACACTACCACTCCTTAAACCCTTTATGATGGCACTGAGAACAGTTATGTTCATTTCACTTCAGCTTGCAGCTTACTTCGGAATATTCAGCGGTAACTGGCCGGAAACGGGTATCCCCAGACAGAAAAACAATACAGGCTTCGCTGATCTTGAAAAGCGTGTAAAGAACGAGCAGGAGGTTCCATTGGACATGTTTAAGAAATTTATCAGATTGGATAGGCCTGAGCTATATAGTAAACAGTCCAGGTTTACAGGTAAGGAAGTTCGCTACGGCGCAAATTATACCTTGTTTTATATAAGGCAGGGAGATGGTCAAATGGCGCATGAAATTATAGTAAGCTTCAATAAACAGCATGAGCAGGTGGATGCCAAAGCGTTTCTTTACTTTTGTGATCCATGCCAGAAAACCCGTGTGGCGTTCTTTTCTTTTTCAGGCGGCAAAGGGAATAATGATTTTAATGTCAGGTATTACCTTTCGATTGGAAGGGAAATGCCTGACCCGGACAGGATAAAGATCATAAAGCGCGAAAAATGGCATGTAAGCGATGAGGGGAAGATAGGACTTGCACCTACAGGGATGTAGACGATTCTCTACCAGCTGCTTAATTATTTACTCATTATATCCATAAAAAATTTAGCATCGATTTTGTCCCCGGTCCATCTAACATCCGGACTGATACCAACATTATCAATTAGTGGAAATGTTATATGATTCCCGGTGCCCATCGGGCAATAAAATTTCAAATATGGACAGGGCAAATCTCTGGGACGGGCTATTTCAGTATAATCTAAAGCACCCTTTGTATTGGTGCCTACTATTATGACCTTATCGCTTTGTTTTGCATATCGAACAAACAACTCAGCGGCACTGCCTGTTTTTTTATTGACAAGCACGGCCACTTTCTTTGGGAATGGCATCACTTTTTTATAGGAAAAACTGTCAGGAGCAGCAATAACCACCATTTCGCCAATATTCTCTTCCATTTTTTGGACAATTTTCTTAAGCTTGGCAGCTATGTCGGCATAATTAGGATCATCAAGGGTTTCTTTATATAAAGAAATGTTGTCCTTCGATGCCCTGACAACAAACCCATCATTTTTAAATGGTTTTGTATAAATGAACGGCAGGATGGTATCATATGTCATTGAATGTCCACCACCATTATCCCTTACATCAACAATCAGGTAGGGAGTTTCTTTAATTGTAGAAAGATTAGCGCCAACGATGCTATCTACCGCTGGTTTGTTCGTTACCCAAAAGTCTTGAATTTTAAGGATACAGATGTCTTTTGAGACTTTCCTGAAACTGATGAGGGGCTCTATATTGGAAGAATTTGAATCTGAAATATCTACAGCTGATGCCGGATATATTTTTTTCCATTTGCCATAGTTGCCATCCAGGCTAAGTATGCCACGATGAAGATTACCAAAAACAGTATCAGGTAAATGATCATTTTTGAAGTACTCCACCCGGTATAGCTCGCCTTCCCGCTCTATATTCATTTTTAGTTGCCCGGTAAACCATTTAATGCTGTCCGTCTTAATGGCAATTCCTTCATATCTGTTTTTCCGGCCTGTTCCGTCTTTACGAATGGCTATCTTAAAATCGAAAGATAAGGCATTCCATATTCCCTCAATTTCATCGTTCGGCCCCTTTTGATAGTATTGCCGCAGTTCATTCGTATCAATTGGCAGTCTTTTAATTGAGCTGAACATGCTTTTTAAGGTGTCCTGGTATTTGTCCCTGGAAGAAATATTCACCATTAATAGATTGAGATGTGGATCTTTGAAAAAAGACAGGTATTCTCTTAGCAGAAGGTAGCATGGATAGTACGCTGCGCTTTTGGCCTTTAAAGACAGGCTATCTCTGAATTGACTGTACCTGAATGCGTTTTTACCTGCGGTTTTATCAAAATATCCGGCGTAACTCTCTTGAACCTTTGTGATCAGGCTATCAAAGTTTGTTTTACAGTCACATGATTGGCTATTGGCGCTGTAGTAAATGAGAGCGGTCAACAGGGTCAAAATTATCCTTTTCTTCATAATAGGGTAGTAGAATAGTCGTTGGGTATGGCCAAAAATAAGGATAGTATGTGGATTTCCCCAAATTTTATATATTGTTATTGCAATAACGCATCCCACTATGTTCAAGAATTGTTTGCTCCTTTTAACAGCCGTCTTATTCATCAACTCCGGCGTCTTCGCCCAAACCTCTTTTCCCAGTGATCCTGACAGCGTTGTCTTCCTTACACAAGACATCGATAATTTCTGGAAGGCTTTTGATCTTTATAAAAAAGATACCAGCGTCAATCCTTTTGGCCCGGGCTACATGGATATCGGCAGCGCCGGCGTGAAAGGATTTACCCCTAACAGGATCGAAAGTGCCGATCATTTATTCCAGGTTGTTAAAAAACGCGCCAGTGAGTATGAAAAGGTAAGGCCCAAAACTTTGCAGATGAAAGCAAAGGAAAAGCAGTGCAGGAGCACTTTTTACGCGTTAAAATACTGGTATCCTGCTGCAAAGTATCCGCCTGTGTATTTTGTTATCGGAGCTTATAATTCCGGTGGAACGGCCAATGAGGGTGGTGTGTTCATCGGCGCCGAAAAACAGGCAGATCCCGACGGCGTTCCTTATATCGTGGCACATGAGCTGATCCACTTTCAGCAAAAGAACATGGTGGAGAATCCTACCTTGCTGCAGCAGAGCATTATGGAAGGCAGCGCGGATTTTTTAGGCGAGCTGATTTCCGGGGCCAATATTAACCTGCCGGCGACGGTGTATGGCAATAAGAACGAAGAAAGACTCTGTAAAGAATTTGTGCAGCGGATGGACAGCACTGATTATAACGATTGGCTGTATGGTGTTTCCGGGAAAGACGACCGGCCTAATGACCTGGGCTATTGGATGGGGTATCGGATCGCGGAGCACTATTTCAAAAATGCCATGGATAAGAAGCAGGCAGTAAAAGAAATTCTTGAGATAAAGGATTATAAGACGTTTTTAGCTAAAAGCGGTTTCTTAAAGCAATACATGGATGGAAAGTAACCTGTACATTCCGGACTTACACCTACCTAATTAAAAACAAGGATCAATCCTGTTCCAATTCCGGCGATACCAGCCAAAATCAGGCGAAACTTAAGTCCGGACATGGTATGTTTTTGCCAGATCCCCCAATATAGGCATAAAGCGCCTCCAATGATCAACGCTATGCCGCCCAATAAATTCCCGTTCATAGTATTATTTTTTTTGTTCGATCTTCAAATTTAGTTCATCTGATTCTTCCACAGGCAATACCCTGTTGTCAAAGTATCCATCTCTTACGGCGCCGGTTGTTGTACCCACATAACTGTCTACCGCCTCCCTGGCCAGCTGTTTAACAGGCAATTTTTCTGCCCCTTTACCAGCCACGGCGCCTACAACTATAAATCCGCCCTTTATACCGGCGTCTTTATATTTACCATCGAGTGCATCTGCCCCCATATCAATGAAATCTCCGGCAGCCCCCAAGCCTTTTCCAACGCCAATCAAAGGTATTGACGCGGCTTGCGTTCCGGGAAATATAGCGGCCACGTATCCCAGTCCTTCAACGCCCTGCCCGACAACACCGGTTACTGCAGACAAGCCCCGCATTGCCTGTACAGTTAAGTCTTTTTTATCTATAGGTACATTATCGAAAGAGATATTAACCGATGGCTGGCCGTTCGGATTAGCGGCAATGTCAAATTTAAGAATACCTGCATTAGGACGTATCCTGTTATGGTTGCCGCGCGGATTCATCGTTCCTTCTTTATATGCCTCAAACCCTTGAGAAAACTGGGCATTAGTTGCATTGAACTTCGTTCCTTCCAGGTCATAGGTCGTTTTGGTGTTCAGACCTGCGCTGAGTGACTGATATAGTTTGTTCACATTATCGAAATCACCCCGGATCAATTTGGTCTTGGTTACCTTGCCGTTTGCATCATGCCAATTGATAATGATCTTTTGCTCCTCACCATCCAGGTCAACTGCCGCGATGGGCATATTGCCCGCAAACTGATAGGGACTGTACCATGGAAAAGATTTTGATAAGGGATCCATGGACAGGAATCGTCCCAGCCTGGGATCATAGACCCTTGCCCCGTAATCCTGCTGATTACCTGCTCCCTTCACTTCATTATCGTTTTCTTTGCCGTTAAATCCATACCTGTATTTGCCATCTTCGCCGGCCCTTCTTCCTGGCATCTGTGCGCCAAAAGGGTAATAATCCTGCGCGCTTACCGCATCTGCATTGTAATATTCTATTAGTCCGTCACTATTTTCATCTGTGCCCGTCTTCCTGTCGGTCACTGTAGCCATCACATTTCCCCGCGGATCTGTCAGCTCGTATAACTTGTTCCCCCGTTTATAAGCAAGTGTATAGGAGAACCCGAGCCCCGGCAAATAGGATATTTCTGACTGCTCATTCCTGTACAGGTGCGCTACCATCCGCTCTACCTGTTCCTTATCAGGTACGATCAGGTTAACTATTTTATTATTCACCACAGTTTGCCAGGTTTTCAGGTCTGCGGCCAGCGATTGCAACTGCTGCATATCACGATCCCAGGAAACAGGTGTATAGAACCCTGAATCGATCCTGTTTAACCAGGCAGTATGTTGCTGCCGGCCGCTGACTACCTGCTGCCATTGCAATTCCAGCCATCCGCGGTACAACAAGAACACATCCTGCTTTTCCTTCAATAGGGAAGCAAATTTGGCGGGTTTTAGCGGAACACTGTCTATTAAGGCGCCCCGGAGGTTATATACAAAAAGCTTGTCTGGAGACTGGTAATCCAGCACTATCTTCGATGCAGGTACATGGGGATCGGTATTATAGAATTCAATATGGCCGTTTCTCCTGATCATACGGCCCGCAAATTTTTCCCCAGCAACGTTTTTATGACCAGTTCCCGCCAGCCTGGCTGCTTTACCGTCGAATAAAGCAAGTTGCAGGCATATTTTTTTCATCTGCAACTCAATAGCCAGTAGTTTTTGCAAGGTGCTTTGTGCTGCCCTTACCTGCGGAGCATCGAATACCGGGCGGAAATTATAAGTAGTATCCAGCAATGCCTCTTTACCGTGTAAGCGGTAGTGCAGCTCTGCACGTTCAGTGTAATGCAGATTTTGATAACTGCAGTGCCTGTAAAAAGTAAAAGGATCGATGGCTCCTGTGGCCACCAGCTTATATTCGTTGTCATTGAGCCGGACGGAGTCAAACGCTTTTCCGTAGCAGGTAAACCAATACAGCCGGCGGTCGTTTTCATTCAGCACCGCCATGTTGACTAAGCTGCCGGGGGCATTTCTCCTGCCGAAGATCTTTAATCCCGGAGTTTTAGCAGCAACCCGTTTTAACAAAGGATCGACATCTGTGCCAAGTTGTATGCCTGTTTGTGCAATGCCTTTCTGGTAAGATAATGGCAGTAATAATATAAGTAACCAAGCCCACTGTTTCATAGGAATAGATAATGGAATAGCTAAAGTACATTTTCGAGGTGCAATATATAAAAAAAATAAATGCGAAACTGTTTAAACTGAATAGGTTATAGGGGTTTAACAGACGCGGGTGGGCAGAGCCCAGTATGGACAGCATTAATGCAATCATCAGGGAGGTCCCTCCGATCTGCCGGCAAATGTAGCCTTGTCTAAATTAACCCTTCATAATGTCTATTTAACACCCCGGCAGAGTGATTTCCCGACATTACTTTTGTTGTACAATATCACTCCAAAAAATAATGACAATGACAAACGTACAACAAAAAGTAATGACCACCCAGGAAGTAGCTGCCCGCTTCCATGAATTGGCCCAGCAGGAGAAATGGTATGAGATCCAGGATGAGTTCTTTGCAGACAATGTAAGGAGCATAGAACCTGCTGGCTCTCCGTATTTTGACGATGCCGAAGGCAAAGCAGATGTACGCAAAAAAGCGGATGGATTTATCAAGCGGATAGAAGCGGTGCACAGATTGTATACCGGCGAGCCCATAGTGACCGGCAATCATTTTGCGGTAGTACGGGAGAAGGACCTAACCGTACAGGGCCATGGAATGGTACAGATCCACCAGATCATGCTGTATGAAGTAAAGGATGGGAAGATTGTACTCGAGCAGTTTTTTTATTGAACAAATATTTTCCTGGCAGTGCTCTTTTAAAGTAAAAGGATTGCCAGGAAAATAAAGGTATAAAAGTTATTATTTGACCTGACAATCATAATACAATAGATCTGACTTGACCTTACGTGGATAGTATAAATATATCTCAACCTGCATTTAATGGATACTGCTATTTAAACAATGCTATTACTGCGGCAACGGTTCCCACTATCGATGTCCCAAGTGAAAATATTTCCAATTATTATAGCTAAACAGGTAAGTACGAGGTTTGTTATGCCGACCTACCTTAAACTCAACTTCTCATTCGCAATACCAAACTTCACTCCAAACAAGGCAATAATATTTTCCGTTTCCGCAAAATTCTTCCCAAAACTTGCCACCACCACCACATTATTCGCCACCACATAATTCCCTACCAGGTCCAGCCTGTTATAGTGCTCGTGATTTTCAACGTCATTCCTGTTAACATACTCCAGCTGAATATCGAATTTCTGCTGTTGATAGGATGCCGCTATACCATAATCAATCAACGTGGAGTCGCTGCTTTTTATTGATCCGTTGATCGCTTTGGTATATCTGAGCACTCCCAGCAGATTCAGCGGCACCTTGTCATTGGGGCGATAAGCGACATTCAGCCAGGCTCCATAGCGCTTATTGGCAAGATGGGCAAACTTATTATCAGCTGAAAATCCTGCCATGGCGCCGGCCAGTTCCATACTCAGACGGGGCTCCGCTGTCAATGCGGCTAATTTATCTTTCAGCCGGGTCAATTCTTCCAGGTCCAGGTTGTCCGGATCTGTGCTTAAGGCAGTGATAATGTCCTGTTCTATTGCATTAATGTCGCTTATTTTATCTTTCGAGAAGATGCGTAACAAATGTGTACGTACGCCTGCAGATAAATAGCTGGCAGAGTCTCCCTGAGACGCAGCCAGGGATAAATTAAGCGTTTGAAGGATAGGAGATCTGTTATCGATATAGTTCTTAAATGTCAAGTTGGGGTGATTCCAGAACCAGTATGGCGTGAAATCCAATCCGCCCTCATTCTGTTTCAACAGCCTGAGCACGCTCACGCCAAAGGTTTTAGGGCTCACCGGCTTTTCTATGGAAGCGGGAGATTTGTCCAGGATCACGAATCCGGGTGATGTGGGTACTATAAGGTTGTTGAGATTTACAACGCCTTCCTGTGCATAGCTGCTCAGTGTCAGCAAGCTGATGGGGATCAGCAAAAGGATAAAAGCTTTCATGGTCTTACTTTTTGATGAATGTATAGGTGGCGGTCAGCGAAAGGACATCTCCGTTATCATCTACGTCCATGTCTTCTCCGGGGAAGGGATAACTAAACACCGGCGGAGTGCCGTTGAAGAAGAAATGCGTAATACTGATCTTGTTGCTGGCGGGGTTTACATCCAATACATTCGTAATTATTGTCAGCTCCTCACCGATCAGCTCAGCGCCACTGCCGAGCAGGAGATCGTGAATTTCACCTTTTGCGATCTGTTTGCTGCCTATCCGCACAACATTGCCGCCTATTTGTGCATTGCCGATAGTGACACTTAATACAATAGGGTCCGTTTCATTTACCGCAATGGTAAATGGGCCCTTTGTTACCTTTTTGACTTTCATAAAAGGAATTTTTTGGGGTGTTAATGATAATGTTCGCAGCTAAGTTAGCCAATCCGGAAGGGCAGGGGAAGGGGCGTTTTTCCCGTATTTGTGCCGGTTCTTTTCCCGGAAGGAGCTTGTCAGAGCACTACCAGGTTATTCTTCACCGCATACAGCACCAGGCCTACACGGGTGGATACACTGATTTTTTGAACAGGGCTTCGCGGTAGCCGTCTACGGTGCGTTCGCTCACAAACATCTCTTTGGCTATTTCCTGGTAGCTCTTTTCGCTACAGGCTTTCCGGATGAATTCCATTTCCCGTTGCGTCAGTTTAACGAATGTGTTCAGAGAGGAGTTCTCATCTACCATCTCCATCCGCAACGACGCCACCATGCCTACTATCTTTACAGCGCCGGGCTCCGCTGCTATCGGCGCCCTGGCCGGTTTGCCGGCGCCCGCGCCGAAGAATGATTAAGCTTGTTTGATACGTCATCCAGGTTTTCCCCAGGCATGCCCAAGCCGCTTCCTTCCTGGAGCGGCTTATCTTTTTGCGGGATGCACTTAGAAAAAAGCATTATTATTGTTAGTAAATACAGTATAAAAATGAAACGCGTAACCGGCATCGGGGGCATTTTCTTCAAATGTCAGGACCCGGAGAAAATGAAACAATGGTATAAAACCCATCTCGGTTTTGATACCAGCCAATACGGCGCAAAGTTTGAATGGCAGCAGGCAGCTGACGCAACAGAGAAAGGATATACTTTATGGAGCCCTTTCCCCGATAAGACCAAGTATTTTGATCCTTCGTCAAAAGACTTTATGATCAATTACCGGGTTGAAAACCTCGAAGCACTTGTTGCGGCGTTAAAAGAAGAAGGAGTGACCGTGCTGGATGAAATCGAAACATTTGATGAATATGGAAAGTTCGTTCACATCCTTGATGTAGAAGGCAACAAAATCGAGTTATGGGAACCTGCCGCTAAATCCTAGCCTTACGGAAACGTCACGATCCCTATCTTAGCAAACTGTCCATACGCATTCTGCCACCAGATAGCGCCCTGCCTGTCCACCCCGTACAATACATTGCTGGAGGCAAAGATCCAGGCGAAGCGGTTGTCGGCAGAAGGCTGCTTCTGACCTACCACCGCCATCTGGCCGTTACTAGCATTATATCGCAGGATCAGGTTGGTATTGGTAACGTAATATACGTTCGCATCGCCGTTTAAAAGGCATTTGGAAACATAAGTAACCGTATTCCCCGGGTTAACGGGTATCGTGGGCGGGTTAGAAGACTGCGTACTATTGCCATTGCCGTTAGCACCCTCTCTTGCCTTGTACCATCCTACCGCTATGGCTTCCAGCCGGGCGCTTTTCACCGGGTGAGTGCTGGATGCACTGTTTTCGGATGCGATTGTATTCATCGCCAGCTGTGCTTCTCCCAGTGTAGCCCCCATTTTGGCCAGCACAAAGCCCGAGAACTCATCTGCTTCCAGTTCAATAGAGGGCCGGCTGCCCGTGCTTTCCAGCGTATGCCCGTTCAGGTGATGGCCTATCTCATGCGCCAGGATACTGATGGATGCCCACCTGGAATTGGTCATGCTGTTCACCTGTCCGATGAAGCTCTGGCTGTAGAGGATATACCTCGTGGAGCCATTGATCACTGCCGCCGCATTAGGCACATTGGCCGTGTTGATCTGAAAATTCTTCTTCAAACCTACATTGGAAAGGATCCTTTCAATGATATTATCCGCTTCCTGGCTGGAGCTGAATCCATACACACTGTTATTCATCGCTTCGCCATAATAGCTGCAGGTGCCCGACAGATTGAAGTTTAATTCAACCTGTGCAGATGCTTTCAGGGAAAACAGGCTGATAAGTAAAATAGTGATCGTTCTCATGGATTAGGTTTCTCGAAATTGAACATTACATCCTGCATGCGGTATGTTGGGCCGTTTGCCCCGCCAGCACCGGTATAGGTATTGCCTGCATCGTAGTTGTTAATATGCCGGTTATTAGCCTCTGTCACCGCCAGCGAGCTGGGATCTGTATACAGCGAATACTGATAAGTATTGGAACCGTTCTTTAACACCTTGATCCGGTCATATATCGTGATCACTTTAGAGAAGCGCACTTTCGCTCCGTTGTCTGACAATAAATAACCTGCATTGGTGTATCGTTGTACCTGGTAAGGATCATTCAGCTCCGGACTGTTCTTCGGCAGGAGGAAATAAGTAAATAAGGAGATCTCAATATTGTAATCCCCTGGAAACAGTGTAACCGGATCTGTTGTCCAGGTATCATTAGCAGATGGTTTTAAGCTGGTTTGCATCGCCTGTACACGGAAATTGATGTTCGCCATGTCCATCTTAAACTCCGGCCCCAGCGGACGTAAGGAGAAAGCCAATCCCACTTTGCCACTGAGGGGAATAGCTGCCCTGATAGCCTCTGCCAGCGCTTTATCCTCTACATTCTCTAAGAGGTATTGCCCATCTTCTCCATGCCTGTTCTTCAGGTTGGGATTGGCGCCATTCTTCACCAGCAGCTTTGCCAGCGAGTAATACCGTTTCTTGAGCGTATAATTCAGCAATGGCTCCATATCCGGACCGGTGACCTGGTTAGGGCTGGCGCCCAGGAGCAGGCAATAGCGGGCGTTCTGCAGGTTGTTGCCCGTCACCATTTTTACCAGCGTATTATCTACAATAAAAGGCGTTGGATTTGCAGTGCCGAACAGCGCATTCATTTGCTGTTCCCGGGCTCCCTGCAGCACATTCGCCAGCATCGGAAAATTGTCAATAGCTGTCTGGTAGGTATACCTGGACGTTTTAATCACATGCTGGGAATAAAAATCGTTCGCGGTGGTGGTATAAGTAGATTGTATGGACGCAATGTAGGTGTAAGATCCACTCGCGGAACTTTCAGCAAAGGAGATCCCGGAGGAAAGGAAGCCCAGGATGTCGTCTTTTGCCAGGCTACTCAATGCATCCAGGATGTTGATCTGTGCGGTATGATCGTCTGCCCTTACCGCGTCAATATATTCTTTAGAAAGCTTTCCCAGTGTGGGATTATTATGCTGGTTGGCCTGCGTGATCAGTTTCTCATGCTGAGCGATCAGCTTTTCCTTGGAGAGCTCCTGTTTGCCCATAATATCATCCAGGAATTTCAGGGTAGTTTCGTCGGGATCTCTCAACACCACCTCCAGCTTGGTGTCGTATTTGGAAGAGGCGCTGGTATTGATCCTTTCTTTTTCTATCGTCCTCACATAGGTGCTTCTGAAATCCATCCACAATATCTTTGCCCCGCTGGTCCTTACCTGCCGTATCACCTGTTTGAAAACATCCACCTTGATATTGGTCAGCGCTGTCTGCGAAAGGTTTAAGGTTGCGCCGCTGAAGGTCTGGTAGGGAAACTCATACTCCAATTGTATTTTGAAATCGGCGTTCTGGATATTCCCATAAATATCATCATCGGGACTGATCCTGAATTCACCGGTGTATTCTCCATCCACATAGGTATTCGGGGGGATCTGCACGCTTTGTTTTACTTCGCCGTTCACTATCAGTACCGCTTTCAGGTTATTAATCTTAGGGATCATCAGCTGGTATTGCCGTATGCTGTTCAGGGTGAAGCCGTTTCGGATGAAACCTCCCGCCTGCAAACTGTTGTACACGTCATCTTTAAAGGTAGCAGGCAGCTTGGCGGTATTACCCATTACCAGGAACTTCAGCAGGATCTCTCCGTCGGGTTTCACTACCAGCAGGTTGGAGGTATTTACATTCGCGCCGCCGAATTCGCCGGTAAAGGAAGGCCCGTATAGGCGTGGCAATACGTTGATCCTTCTGTCGGTGGTGGAAGCAGGCGCGTATTCAATCCAGCCTTCAAAGCCGTGTACTTTGAACCAGGGGTATTCTGCAGCCCGTGCTTTCCCGAAAAATGCTCCCAGCAACGCAATGATTGATAGGGTAGTGCGATAGAATTTGGTCATGCTCTTTATTTATTGTCCCGTAGTGTGTATTCAAATGAATATAGGGGGGCTGACAGGCAAGTTAGTGTAGTTTTAACCGGCGACAATTGCACTTTTGTGTTAGAAATAGCTCTTTTTCTAGTCCACATCGCGTAATAACCGGTCCCGATATGCTAATGGACAGTCTTTGACCTTTTTGTTAATCAGATATTAACAGAGCTTAAATAGGTGATAGTTGCCTTTGCAGAAAAGTAAATTTCTACCTGAATGAGTAGTACCATTATCATTTTGGCTAGTTATAGATACGACTATTGGCTAACATATGTGACCTACACGCCCAATAACAAGGAGCAACCCATGTCACCGTAAAGCTTTCGCCGTATTGAAGAAAAAAGCCTGGAAAATTGCTTTTAATTGGTTGTAAACTTTCCGGAATGCTGTGGCGGTACATTTGAAAAAACGTAAACGATGGAAACAATTAGAAAGAAAGCAATTTGGGTGCCGATAGTTGCCGTTGCCATGGGATATTTCGTAGACCTTTATGATTTGCTCGTATTCAGCAGCGTACGGGTGGAAAGCCTCAAAGAATTAAAAATTGAGGGTAGCGATGCAGTAGATCAAGCTACCAATCTGTTAAACCTAACTGTTATCGGGATGGTGCTAGGTGGCTTTTTTTGGGGGATATTAGCTGACAAAAAGGGCCGCATCTCAGTATTATTTGCCTCCATTGCAACCTATACCTTGTTTAATTTCCTGAATGCTTTTGTCAACTCAATTTTTACATACCAGGTATGTCGGTTTATGGCCGGCTTCGGACTGGCGGGGGAACTGGGGGTTGGTGTAACCCTTATCAGTGAAGGATTGCACAAACGGTTCAGGACCTGGGCCACTGCTATCATTACTGCATGCGGCATGCTTGGGGCAGCTACATCCGGCATACTTGCCAATACATTAAAAGGCCACATTATTCTGGGGCTCAGCAGCTGGAGGTTTCTCTTTATGGCAGGAGGGCTGATGGGCGCCGTCCTTTTGGTGCTGCGTATCAGATTAATGGAGTCGCCGCTTTTCAATCATAGTGTGGAAAATAACAATCGTGGTGATTTATGGTATTTGCTATCTGAAAGAAGAAGAAGCGCCAAGTACCTTTTCTGCATTCTATCCGGGCTTCCGGTGTTCTTTATCATTGGTAACTTTATCTCCCTTGCGCCCGAGTACGGAAAACACGAAGGGATAGACGGCGTACAGGCTTCCACAGCGGTACTTTCATGCTATCTGAGTATTGCTTTATTTGATTTTCTGGGTACGTTACTTAGCAAAAAGCTGAAAAGCAGGAAAAAGGTCCTGGTTATTTTTCTCTCAATACAAGCTGTATCAATATTGACCTTTCTATATGTACCATGTCACAGCCTATGGCAATTTTACCTGAAATGTGCATTCCTGGGAATGGGAATAGGTTATTGGGGAGTTATGGTCATCAATAGTGCAGAGCAATTCGGTACAAATTTAAGAGCTACCGTCGCCACATCGGTCCCGAATCTTGTAAGAGGGGCGCTGTTCCCTTTGTCTGTCTTCATTTTTACGCCGCTGAAGGGACAAATTGGATTGGTGCCTAGCGGGGCGATGACCGCCTTCCTTACGCTTATACTTGCCATTATAAGTGTAGCAGCCTTGCAAGACAGATTTGAGAATGATGTTGATTTCCAGGAAAATTAGCTGTTTTATGATGTACACACTCCTTATTCAAAAACGTTTTCCGGACTTTGATGCGCAGGGTATTGTAAACCACGGTACACAGTGTGCCTATATTGAGCTGGGGTACGTTTCCTTCATTTGTGAATGTATAGACCCACAATTGAGCTTTACCAATTTCCCCATCACATTGCTCAACCAGCATACCAAGCATCTAAGGCCTATTACTGCAAATGCGGACGTCCTGGTAAGGTTGTCCGTCGCCGAGATCAGGGCAGACCGGTTTAAGCTGGATGTTGAACTGGTAGATGCCAGGGACGAATCCTTTATTTACACAATAGGTACCAGGCTGCTGGTGGCTACTAATATCCGGAGGCAGACAAGCCAGCGCCTTAGTACCTCCTTTAAAGAAAACCTGGAAAAATATTTACTTCCTAAACTTTATGATGAAACGTTTACCGACAAGAAGCATTTTTAGTCTTAAAGACATAAATGCGCTGATCAGGAAAGAGAAGGAATTTCTTTCTAATACACTTGATAACAAGCAAAAGCACATCAGCAATTGTTTCTCTGTATTGAACAAGCCGATCATCAGGCATTTTGGCAGGAGCTACCTGTTTCACAGGTGTTTTCTGATCGCCAAAGAAAACGATTTTCACCCGGTAGATTTTAACGACAGCTATACCTGCAATAAACAAAACAAAAAAATTGCAGACATCATTGGCATGATAGAGCAAAATATTAAGACGCATCATTTACCATCCCTGACAGGTATTATAATAAAGGAACAAAAGCAAGGTCTTTGTTTATACAAGAATGGAGGGGATGAATTTGAGCGTACAAAAAGCGAAAGCTTTCCTTTTTTGTCATTGGAAAAGGCGGCAGATTCAGACAGGCCGGCAAAGTATTTCAAGGAACAGGAAGAAGTAAAAAAGGTGATACGGATATATAATTCATTTTCCAAACGCTTCAACAAATTGTACATCTACTTCATCCGGCCTATGACTAATTTTCCCCATTATAACGGGGCATTTTGTATCATCCTGCAAAGAAAACTGCACAGCAGTGAATTCATGGAGCTAATGGGGGTCTGGACGAAGATACTATCAGACACTGCCATCATTGAAACCCGGAATGAAGAACAGGAATTCATTTCCGAAGAAAACATGCACACCTGGAACACCATCATAAGCTCACTTGCCGGGAATATTAATGTAATAGACAAACGGCTGCGTTTAATTGGCGCCGGCGATGTAACGGATATTATCAGACAGCATACAGATGCCGCAGTAAGAAAGATATCGGAACTAAGAAAGATCATAGAATTTAATTTATTCCTGATGAAGACCCGTGATGTAGGAAATCATAATGCACTTAGCGGAATTTTGGAGAGATGCAATAGTGATACGGGCTTGCTGGATAACTTTAAACTAAAGGAAATCAATCTTATTGAGGTGATATTGAGAAGTGTCGAAGCTGTGATACGCTACCTGGAGGATGCCGGGGATAAAAATGCCGGTAGTCAAAAGAAACTTGATTGCCTTCACCAGATACAGGAAAAGATGCATAAAGAGGAGCGGTTGATTGCCTGCGTCATTGAAACAGGCGCGTTGATCATATTTAATGATCTGTTAAAGAACGCAGTTAATCATGCTGATGTTGTGGATCCTTGTGTTGATATAATTATAGCGCGCGGCAAGGAATCAAAAATCCACTTCTTGAACAATTCTGATATCAGCCCTGAAGCGCTGAGCCTTATTAGTAAGGATCTTTCCAATCCGGATAGAACATTGATCCGGAAATTTGGGATCCGTACTGTTAAGAGAATTTTATCCAGTCAATTATTTACAGACGGGAGGCCTTCATGGCAGCTGACTGCTACCCGGTTAAACAGCGGTCGACAGGTAGATATTTGCCTAACAATAACTTAATGTTATGATCAGGATTTTTATTTTAGACGATGAGATTGGGCTAACCATAGCCGGATTGATACCGCTTCCTAAGGACCCCAAATTTGATGTGGACGTAGAGCAACGCGAAATCCTTGCACGTAGGTATTTCCAGATAGTAGTTGCCTCTAACATCAGGGAGGGCTTAAAAAAACTGGAGGATTTTGAGCCAGATCTTTGTATAATAGATATTAACCTGGATTGTGACCCGGTGCTCCATGACAATTGTCTGATAGAAAATGGGATAGATTTTTTTCGACATCTTGCAAAAAAAGGAAAGTACGAGAGAAAAATCCTCTTTTCTCACTATGCAACTGTTCCGGAATATATCAATAAGCTCACCAAGGAAGAAAATGATCATTTTGTCCCTAAGTCAGTAAATACAGGGTATGAAATTCTTGCAAACCGAATAAAGACATATTTCCGGGAAATTTCATATGGTATCCTCGCCCAGAGTAATGAAATTGTAGTGGCACAGATACTTTGTGACATAGCCAAGAAGCGTTGGGATCAGCTGCAGGATTATCCCATTTCAATAGGGACAAGAGAGATCTCGTATGGTCATTTAGCCATGCACAAAGCATATCCTGAGTACAGGGGGCGTGATGCGGCGCTGGTGTATGAGGAACCCATGGAGGCAATTAAAGCAATGATCGATACCATTCCCGCTTTTACCGGAAAGGGTCGTGGCGTTAACAGACGTCCTCCCTGGAACTCCCCTTGGCTTGAACAAAGAATGAACGAGTTTTGTACGCTTTGGTACCAAAACGAAAAACACCGGATAATCGAAAAAGCAAAAACGATAGTTCGTTGGCTGGTAGATCCAAACGCTAACTACAAACCAATCGATCTTGAATTTAGAATCCGCGCGTATGAAAAAGAGCGCGCCGGGTTTCAGAACGGGAAGTTTAAAGCAAAATTTTTGAATGGAATGTCTATAAGGTTGGCTTTCCTGTTTTTTGAACATTTATTCAGGGAAAAGATCGACTATAATTCGGTAGCGTGGAAGTCGCCTGCTATGAGATACAAGGTGAAAAACTTTGTTGCTAATGTAATAGTTGCGATAAAGAAAACAGAGACGGCGACCGATTCCCAAAGGTTGAGCCAGGATGGGATGGACCTGAACATGAGCTTCAGAGTGGATCAGGGAACCCTTCACCGCATGACGATAGATCCCAGAACGGAGGTCTATAGTTTTGAGAACGATTGGCTGGGATCATCTGACTGTAATAACCTGAAGAATGAAATTATGGGAAAGATAACAGTTTAAAAGTTATTAACGCGGTACTTGTAAAGGCTGGGGGCCTGTCTGTAAAGACAGGCCTTTTTTATTTCCGTTGCTTTGTATTAGCTATTAGCTTATTGCGCGCGACAGTTTAAACAATTTAAATTCACTATTATGATTAACGTAACTTCCTGCAAAGTACAACCAATTCGCCTCCAAGATCAGATCAGGCTCCAGTTTATAAATGCTTGCGAAAATATGCCCCGCCTGCCCGCCGATCCAGACGATAAAACTTTAGTAAAAGCGGGCATGAAAATGGATTGGATATTAAGGAAAGACCCGGCGATAGTGAAAGCGATGGCAGATCTAACGTCGGGGAGCAAAGACTATGTGCTCTTCGAAAACATGCCTGTTGATACACAGCTTTGTCCCACACCCCTGGATGGATATAGGCCTAAAGACAAGCTGACGTGGACCTCAGAGCTTACACTTATCAGCCTCCTCACACTTGGTAAATTGCATCCCTTCTCTTACCTGGAGGAAAAAGGGAAAGAGCTCATTCACCAGGTTGCACCTGTCAACAGTATGGTGCGAACCCGGTCGAATGCGGGGAGGATCCCGTTGGACTGGCATACAGATAATTCAATTATCGATGAAGAATACCGCCTGGACTATCTTGCTTTGCTTGCATTAGTTAACGAGGCAAACACAACCACCAGCATAGCATCGGTTAGTAAGGCATATAAGCTGCTACCTGAAAAGTACCGGGTAAAACTTTTTGACATTGAATACCGTGTGAAGTCTCCTGACAGCTTTGATAAAGCATTTGCGAACAAAAAGATCATATCTGAATGGAAGCCATTGCTAAATATTGACGACGAAGGAAGGTTAGTGGCCGCAGGGAACGTGTATGGAGTGGAGTGCAAAACGCGCAGTGCAAAGGCGGCTCTCGGCGCCCTCGGCGACGCATTGACAGCAGCCGCTGTTGATGTTGTTTTACGTCCCGGTTGCTTACTGATATTTAACAATAACAGGGTTTTTCATTCAAGGTCTGAAATACTGGGAAATAGATGGTTACAACGGATCTTTGCCAAGAAAGACCTGGATGGCATCAGAACAAAAGCACTGGCAGGAAAGCATGTGCATATCTTCTCTGCACGTGGTTTGATATTGTAGTGTATAAAGAAAAGTTTAACGGGACTGGCGAACGAAATGTTTGCCGGTCCCGATTTCTTTTAATAATATGTCGCATACCTTGTCATACACTCACCTGTATCCCTTCATCCTGCGGGAAAGTTGCTACATAATTATACTTCTCCTTTAACGATATAAGATCCCAGCACCTGTTATACGCTGTTTTGTAATTAAAGATCAGTTCCGTGCCCGGGCCTTGCAGCTTGATCACCCTGGCTACGGTTACCTGAGAGGGATGCTTATAAATAGAACCGTTGGTAGAGATCACAAAGCGTTTGCAATCCAGTTTTGCAATCAGTTCCGGACTGGTATTATGCGCACTGGCGTGGTGAGACAGTTTCACCAGGTCTACCGGCGCCTGGCCCTCATAGAGCTTGTTCAGGGAGCGAAGCACTACACCGGGAAAGGAATCTCCGGCAAACAATACAGACTTGCCGCCATAGCTGGCCAGGAACGCGATGCTGCTGCCATTAGCCGCTGCTTCGTCTTCATGGAATTCTTCCTGGAATAAGGCTTCCACATCCGGCTCGTCAGCGCCGAAGGGCTCTATGCCATCATCCTGTGGTTCTACTAATCCGAAGCCGGGAATCAGATTTGCCTTCTCTACTTCCTTTTCCCATTTGTCGCGCAGGACAGCCAGGTTTTCAAGCGTAGGACTGAGCAAGGTCAGCTTCATACCGTCAGCCAGTGGGATCTCAGGTAGCGGCTGATCATCGTGGATCATCACCGCCTTTCCGTCAAATTTTATATTCCAGGGTAGTTCGTGTTTGAGAATCGAAGCTGTTAATCTTTCGCCCTGTACGGCGCCAAAGTGTTCCAGCGGATCATTACCTGGAAGATGGTTCCAGCCGTTGAACCAGATAGCGCCTACGGTGAAATCCAGTGCATCTTCATCCAGCAGGCTTAAGATGCCTTCCAGGTGATCGCGGTCGATATGTGTGACCACGATCAGCTCAAAATGCTTATCACCGGGTATGGCATCCAGCAGCTCGCGGATATGCTTTTTGGTGCCGCTGGTGCCTCCGTCAATCAGGATCCTTTTTGTATCGCCTTCTTCTCCATATTCGATCCAAATGGAATCACCATATTTTGCGGGCAGGAAGTTAACATTGAATATCATAGGGGATGTGTTTATTCTATTTTCTTTACCGGCCTGCTGCTCAGGGTGTTTTCCTTTTTAGTGCCGCCGGGTTGGTCGGGATAGACGCCTGTGAAAGTGGTGGTTTCCTGGCTCATATCTGCATAGGCCATGTATTGCTTGATCCGGGTGAAGGCCTGTTCCACCGCTTCATCCTTTTGCTTGAACTCGAAGGACAGCATGGTCAATCCATCATAGAGCAGCCGGAGGCCTTCTGTGTACACCGGTATACCGCGGTTCACGGCTTCGATCAGACGGTCTCTGATGGCCTTGATGTTCATATCCGGCCCGCCCTGCTGGATCACTTGCCAGGCATGGATAATAGCGCCATCGGACATCCAGGGGAACCAGTCGGCGAGGTTATTGGCCCAGTCGTGCATCTTTTCCAGCTCGCCTGTTTTCAGCAGGAAATAGCCGCCGATGGCTGCAGCAGCGGGGTCCCGCATTTTACCGTACAGCAGCTCTGCGGCATCTTTCACGGAGGACAGGCTTTTAGCCCTTGCTATATCTCCGGAGGTGATGAGCGAGAGTAATACCTGTGCTTTATTATTGGGAGTGCTGATGGAGATATCCAGCTCGGGAACTACGTTCTCCGGGCCTTCCGCAATTTTTATCATACAGATGATCTCACTGACAGGAGGCAGGCTCACGAAGCAGGAAGCTTTGCCGGGCACTTGCAGCTCTAATACCTGCATGGCCTCCGGCACATAGAAGGTATAGGTTTCTCCCACCTCATCGATGGACACATTTTTGATAGGGATATCGTCTGTTGCGGTCCATACGCCCTGCTTCAATTCCCAGCGTTGCGCCGTAATGTTATTCGGCAGCCTGACGGATTCTTTTTTGTTACCACTTCTATAGGCAGGACCTTCCGGGTTGTTGCCCGCACTGGCTTTCGTGAGGTAGGCCCATTCCTGTGATTCGCGCGGGCTGAACCGGCTGATGTCGAAATCCAGTTTGGTCACCTGACCTTCCTGTATATGCGCTACCTGTTCCAGGTGTTTGCCGGAGGCCAGGTTCAGGCGCACCATGTATACGCCGGGCGTCAGCTCCTGTTCCATATTTTTGCCATTCATCCAGGCGGATTGCTGCACGCGCAGATCTGTGCCCATGATCTGCAGATGTTTGGGAATGAAATCTGAATCAGGCGTGTGGGCATCCACCACTATTTGCAATTGACCTTGCAGCTGTTGTTGTGCGGAAGTGCTCATTACATGCAGTTTAATATCTGGTTAACGGATGGAGGTGTTACCAGCCTGAATATGGCATTGGACCGGTATTGCCCGCCGCTGAAACTGGCTTCGATCTTATACAAGCCTGCCTTGATCTTTGTTTCCCATGGATCGCCCTGCGGGGCGCGTCTTTCACCCTGGTTGGTATTAGGGTCCAGGCAGGATAATTCCGCAAAGGGCAGGGCAGCATCCGGGGTACAGGTTATTTTCAGGGGCACCATGGGTGGTTTGGTAAAACGGATGATGTCCGTAGTGTCGCTGGTGGTGCTGATGCATCTTTGCGGGTAGCCTTCTCCGGGCGCTTCCAGTTGTAAGAAACTGTTCATTTTATAAGACAGGGTGCCGGTAGCGATTCGCCATTCCCCGATATCATTGTTGCTGGCATTGCCTTTCAGTGCGCCGATGAGGGCTTTGGTATAGAAGGAAACCTCGTTCTTTTTGCCATAGGCACTCTCGTTGGCGGCAGCTGCTTTTTGTGTGAGGTTGAATGCACAGTCTTTTGCGAGGAGGCTGGGCGCCTCAATGGGATTGGCAGGCAAGTCTGTTCTCAGCATATCGGAGGTGAGCTGGCGGCAGGCGTCTATAAAAAAAAGCTGTGTACGGGCTTTGCAGGAGAAGAAGGCGCGGCGTGTCATATCGAAGGCGAAGGAGCCTTTCCAGGGCATCTCCGGGCGCTGGCCGAAATCTTCTGCAAGGAGATAATGTTCTCCTTTATCCAGCCCATGTCCGCAAAAGAAAAAGATGGCCACATTTTCTGGATCGCTGTTGCAGAGCTTTTTCCAGTCCAGGTAGGCATTCTCGATATTGCTGATGGTGGCAGGCTCCAGTGTTTGTCCGGCGAAAAGATTGCCGGCCGAAGGGTCCGGAGATACCAGTACATTGACACTGCCCAGGGGTTTGATCCATGCGCCTTCATTGTGCAGCTCCATAGCCATGTTGTAGAAAGCCTCCGCCGATACAGGCGGCGAGCTCAATTGGCCCAGCAGCAGCGCACCGTCGAATGTTTGCGGAATGGCCTGGGTTCCGCCATTCAGGTAAGGGTAGCCGCCAACGCCGATGATCAGGATGTGCGTTTGGGGCGTCTGTTGTATTTGATTAAAATACAATGCCATATGCGAATTTAATAATGTGGTTATGTGGTAGGGTAGGGAACATGATTCGGGGTTTGGTCCGGTGTTGTTAGTTGATTAAAGATAGGAATATTCTGGATTGGAATTGCTGTTGTTTGTTAATTCACTAAAGTTATAAGTTCAGGCTGCCTGGAATTCATAAATATAAATTAATCGCAATAGTTTTATTTTATTAATACAGCCTAATTACTTTATTTTTCCAGCGTTTACCAAGCGAAACGTATCGTTCACGCTTTTTTTACGTAAAATATTTTCATTTTTCAATAACGTTGTGCATCAAAAATAACCGGACGAAAGTGACACCCCTATCAATTGACAATCAGCCCTTATATACATGAAATCTCTTTACATTATCATTGGACTTGTCCTATTTACATTTACTTATACAAGCGCGCAAGATAGTGCAGCTATTGTCGACTTGACGAAAGTATGGCGCGTTGACTGGGAGCCTTACCTAATCGGTGGGAAACCGAAGGTAAAAGTCGGTGACAGCATTAATGTATTAGGTAAATTGCTCAGCTACCAGTTTACAAACGTAATTACCGGTCAGCCCTCCAATACACTGGGGAATTTTGCATCTGTTACTCCAACAGATGGAAAGATCGATTTCGCCGGCAGTTTATTGTTTACGGACCGGGTCGTAATAACCCTTAAAGCAAGTGGAAGAGCAACTGACGGCATCGTAGCGATCTTCGACAATAATAAATTAAATACACAGATATCGATTGAAACAAAAATTCACATTCTTTCACTTCGGAAATTTAGCTTGTCCTTCGATTCGGATTCTGCCTTTGCTCTTGATGAAAAAGTAAGAACAATGATGTACGAGCATGAGAAAGCCAGACTGGAAATTATTGCTTCAAGAGATGCTGTGGAACTCATGAAAAAGAACGCCATCTTAAAAGCTGAAGTAGATAGCCTGAAGCTTTTGGATACTAGCGGGCTACCGGCTTCGGCCCGAAATGATCTGTATTATGAAATTGCAAAAAGAACTTTAAAGCAGGATTCAATAGCTAAAGCGTTGAGTACGCAGCGCCTCCCGATAGCGAAATTGAGAAATCTGCATAACAAAACAATTCAGGAGCTGGACAAATTGACATTTACTGCTTCAGAGGGCTTCAATATTCAATGGTGGACCTTCGGTTATAAGGTGAATAATAATGACTTTTCATATTTTAACCCTAAGGCGACTTTCGACAGTCAGGTGATGGACACGAATTTCGTGAGTCATGAAGGCAACATACAGTGGTCTCTTTACAATTGGAGTTTACATAGCTTTAAAACCTTATTTCTTGGACTAGGCGCCTCCGTTGCTATTGCTGACAATTTTTCTTCGTTGAAGAAACGGGAGATCAGCGAAACAACTAATTATGGGCCAACCACAGGCGCCAGAAGTGTTACCCGGAAGTTTGATTCCTATGAGGGTACTTATGAACGAAACATCGCTAGCGGAAAGTTTTACGCCGATATGTATTGGTTCTGTTTTAATAAGAACATCGCCGCATTACACTTGAATCCGGAATGGTGGATGAGAGAAAAAGAGAAGCCGGTGGGCAATCTCTTTGTCGGCGTGATGTTGTCGATTCCTAAAAAAGATACACCTGGTTCAGTTGTGAATGCAGAACTATATTATCAATTTTTAGATTTATTCAAAGAGACAGACACAGAATATAGATTATTTGAACGAAACTCAATAGGAATCCGCTTTACATTTCCTATAAACTTTAAATATAAATAGTATGGCAAAGGAAAATTTAAAAAAATTTGAGGAAACAGAAACTCACCAGGCAGTATGCACTAGAGGTGATTTTTTTGGCAAACGGCAAGAAGATCCAGGCGCCGCGGAAATTGATGCGGCCCGGCATAATGCTCAACCCGGTAAAGCTAATCACGTTGTGAAAATTATTACCACAACCAAAAAAGTAAGGGACGTTTGAAAATCAATAGGTGATAGTTACCTATTTTGTGGGGTAGTGACGTCAAAATAGTTATGGTAAATTTCTTCAACATTGTTAGTGTCATTTTGCATAATGAGCAGTGAGTGCCCTATGTATTTTTTGTATTCGTCTATTTTTCAATTACCTTAGTACCATCGGCTTTAACCCCAATCACCACAATACTCCAAATAATAAAATGCTATCGTCATGTCAGCATTCACCGATCAACGCGCCCTTACTCTCATTGCGTCTATCGACCCCAATCATCAACAAGCACTCGAACAGCTGCTGTTGACAACAGATTATAAGTCCTTAATGTCCATGCCCGGCGTACATTTCGGACGCTTGCTCATCTTGCATAAAACACAGCAGTTAGTATATGCCGTCAATCACGATGGCGCCTACGAGACACATTTAGCCGCGATGGCAAAGAATCCCCTGCTTCCCACCGTCTTTGCCTGTTGCCAGGGATACCAGTCCACACTGCCGCCGGAGCAGGCCATCCCTCATTTTGTAGGGCAGTACCGCCAAAAAGTACAGGCATTCTACCGGGGGCACAGAGGGCTTTCAGTAGATCAGATCCTGCTGGAACAAGAGATGTATGAAGAGATCCAGTCCCACCTTGACAAAGTAGGCTATACCGGTCTGCCTCCGCTGGAGGCCTGTCAGGCCATTAAAAAACATATCCGTGCCCAACTACCGGCCTTACAGCTCTTTCAGGCTTACCGGCTGCCTTATATTAAGCCCAATCTCATGCGTGGATTACTTATTGGACTGGTGCTGCTGCTAATTGTACTGTCATTTCTTATCCATACCTGGTTAGGAATAGCATTGATAGCGATACTGCTGTTTGCAGTTGGCCTATTGCGCTGGAAAGAAAAGCATGACCCTATACTAGCAGATAACGACATCCCAATGGGCAATACCACCCAGCTAATGAGCCAGGAGGATTTTATCTCACAAAATCAAATGACGCACTATGTGACGCTAAAACCCGGTATCCTGAGAACGCTGTTATTACGCACCGGGCTTTTCCTGGTAAACATCCTGGCCCGTTACAGCTTTAACCAGGGATCGCTCAGCGAAATCAGCTCTATTCATTTTGCCCGCTGGCAGATCATTAATCATGGAAAGGAGCTGCTTTTCTTCAGTAACTTCGACGGCACCTGGGAAAACTACCTGAGTGATTTTGTAGATCGTGCCTGCATCGGCTTAACGCTCATCTGGAGCAATACCATCGAATTCCCGCGTACCGTTTTCTGGGCCGGCGCCGGGGCGGCGGACGAAGAGCGCTTTAAGAACTGGACCCGTAAATACCAGGTCAAAACAGATATCTGGTTCAGCGCTTACAAAAACCTGACGGTGAAGAATATTATCCGTAACCACCAGATCCGGATGGGCCTGCAGCAAGACTTTAATGCATCACAAGCCGCAGCATGGCTAAAAATGTTATAACAATGGCTACTACTATTCCTCCAATTGAATTGAACGATATACAGGGACTGATCGCGTACTCCCATTCCCATTTGCCAGAAGCCGCATATGTGCTGGTACATTTCACAGATAAAAAACAAGCAACCGGCTTCCTCGGACAGGTGCTTCCAAAGATCACCTCCGCCGCCCACAAACCCGTTGGCCATGCCTGGCAGATCGCTTTTACAAATCACGGCATGTTCCAATGGTTCCCGGAAAAACAGTTAACGCAATGCTTTTCGCGCGAGTTTACCGAAGGAATGACAGACGGTGTCCGTCAGCGGATCCTGGGAGATATGGAGCAAAACGGCCCGCAACACTGGGAGTGGGGAAACGAAACAGCCGGTTATATCCATGCGGTGATCATGCTATATGCAGCCGATGCGGCGGCGCTGCAACAGGAACGTGAAACATTGAACGCCTTATGCGATGCTTATGCGGTTACGGTAGTAAGGTCCTTGTTAACCGCCGCTTTTGGTCCCTTTGAACATTTTGGGTTTAATGACGGGATCACCAACCCGGAGATAGTAGGCATAGAAAAAAAACAGGGGCCGCATAGTAATGATAAAGTGATGCCGGGCGAGTTTATCCTCGGCTATCCGAATGAATATGATAAATACCCCTTCAGTCCGCAAATGAATGGCCTGGATATAGGCCGTAACGGCAGCTATATGGTATTCCGGCAACTGGAACAGGACGTAAAAGGCTTCTGGAAATTTGTAAAAACAGCCACCGCCGCAGATCCCTTTTTTAAAGGCGACTATGATCTTTTAGCTGCAAAAATGGTAGGCCGCCACCGGGACGGCACACCATTGACACCGCATCATCCGGTGAGCCCGGAGGATAAGAACGGTTTCTTATACAGCCATGAGGACAAAGACGGGCTGCATTGCCCCGTAGGCTCCCATATCCGCAAAACAAATCCAAGGGATGGCATCGATCATGATCCTGCCGCCTCAATGGATATTGTGAGTAAACACCGGATCCTGCGTAGAGGGCGGTCGTATGGTGCGCCCTTGTCGCCGGATTATGATCCTGAAAAGATGCTCGCATCCGATGTAACAGGCGAACGTGGATTGTTCTTCATTTGTTTTAATACACAAATAAAAAGGCAGTTTGAGTTTATACAAAGCGCCTGGAGTAACAGCAATAAGTTTGATGGACTGTATGATGATCTGGACGCGCTTATTGGGTTCCCCATCCACCTGCGGAAGTATTGCGAGGGCAGCTTCACAATAGCCGCATGCCCTTTCCGTAAAAAAGTACATGGGATCCCGCAGTTTGTATTTATGAAAGGAGGCGCGTATTTCTTTATGCCGGGTTTAAATACCCTTCGCCAGATGGCGGGGTGAAAATCAGTTATAATCTATTAATAACCGTGGTTGGAGGTCTGTCCGCTCATGGTCACATGAAACAAAGTTCCGCATGTTCAGGGGACTAGTTGCAACAGGTTTAAGCTTGAAACCAATTACTGTTTCTCCATTCGTTACCGCCCTTCTTACCATTGCAGTCACATCTACTTCCAGATCCAGGAAAGGTAAATCGGTATGCGGAATCAGCACCTGGTCGGTTGTAGTGGCAACTGGCTGACTACCCCAACGAATCGCGCCCAAATTGAAAATGTCCCAGTTACCTGTAACCCTTTGAACATAAAAACCATTATAGGTACCAGAATTCGCATGAATTCTATCGCCATTCAGGGGAGTAGGGTTCGAAAAAAGCACCAAGGTGGCTGATTGAATGTCGTTTGCATTCGGAGCTAAGGCTTGCGTTGTAAAGAAGTAGCCATTCAAAGCGTAAGCAGTGCCGCCCACCGTCCACACACCTGCCATTATTTCTGTGCTGGGATAGGCCGTCCGATCACTACTCCCATTTCCGATGGTTGTTGTACTTCCCGTAAGGAAGCCTAAGACGGAATTAAACTTAATGGTATCGCTGTGAGGACTACTCATTTGAGCTGTTGAAGATGGGTGCTTTGCGGGCATATCTTTTCCATCATTGAGTTCCTTTGCGCAAGCAGCCAGAAGGGTCGAAATTGCAGCAATTAACAGAATAGGATGTTTCATAAATTTGTGTTCAAATGGGTTTACAATAGTTTTCGAGAAAACTGAAGACACATGAAGTTAGTGCAGCCGCTGTATACGATCCAATAAGGTTCACCAACGGTAGTGAAATGTTTATCAACGGTCCCGCGACAATGGTTTTTCCCTAAAAAGCCGTATATTACTATAGATAAAAATTCCCTCAATCCTATGCAGCACGAAAGCAGCAATGCTCAAACTGTCCATTCCCCTTCCCAAGCGGCAGCGAGCAACCACATTTCTTCAGGAATATCCAAACCAGCCGTCCAAGCTCCATTAAAACCAAATGAAACCGGTCTTCCGGATAATTTGAAAACAGGTGTTGAGCAATTATCAGGCTTTTCCATGGATGACGTAAAGGTCCATTATAATTCTTCCGCGCCGGCTCAATTACAAGCCCTGGCTTATGCGCAGGGAACGGATATACATCTTGGCCCCGGACAGGAAAGGCATTTGCCGCATGAAGCATGGCATGTGGTGCAACAGAAGCAGGCGCGCGTAAAGGCTACCAAACAATTCATGGGAAAAACTGCCATCAATGACGATGTGAGCCTGGAGCAGGAGGCCGACATGATGGGAGCAAAGGCATTACGGACAACATCCATGAAACAAGCGGGCGCGCTCAACGATACACCCGCCTGGAATAGTTCACAGGCGCCTGTACAGCGCAAGGTAGGTTTTGAGATAGAGGTGATCGGTGCAACCATGAGTGTTGATGAGGACTACGTTGCCGATCATAACGCGCAAGGTGGGGCCGTGGCTGCCCAGCGCAGATTGACCAAAGGAGAGGTTTTACATCAGGGCGCCGGGTGGAAACTGACACCTGAAGGAGGAGAAAGAGGTTCGTGGATACCTGAATATATTGTAGCTGCTATTGACGAAACCCAAAATGCTGAACAAATTCCCATAAAAATGCAGGCGGTGGCCAATCATGCACAGGGTGATCTGACGCATCCAGGTAGATGGTCGAACGGAGCCGGCTTAGAGATAGAAGAGGAAGAGCGATTGCTGGGTAGTTTCCATGTTACGGGCGGCGTTCGGTTAAGCAGGATCAGCCAGCTTATCAAAACGCTTAATCAAGGCGATGAAGATAACACGCAAATTGCCAGCCGGGCTGAGGCCATTTCATTGAGCGGTAACAATTATAAAAGTGTGGTGGCGCTGGTAGCCCTGCAGATCTCAGACCTGGTTAACCATCGGCAACGTGACGGATATTCAGCCAAAAGAGGCGTTGGAATACTCAGCCGTACCGATTTAGGGCAGGCAGTGGCCAAGGTGACCAGATTTACCAGAAAGGCCACCTTCATCAGTGAGGTATTACATGCCGCAGGGGTTGCTGCAGACGCCAGATTGTTTGCCCATCAATTACCTGGTTCCGCCGGTACCAACCGCAGTATAGATGATCAGCAAAACCTTACAGCAGGCCAGTGGCTTGACAAACTGCTCACCGGCACTGATTTCAAATGGAGCGAAACAAAGAATGACAGTGGCGCAGACTTTGGCTATGACAAAGTAGGGGAATCTACATTGGGCCATCGGGCAGATGGTATTGTTGTAGAACTTCGCTCCCTGGAAGAACAAGGCGAAGAACAAGGTTTGCCCCCCGATAAATGGATAGACGTGGCCAATCGTTACAAAACACTATTTGCGCTGCTGAACCAAAAAGCCAGCGAGGAAGATGTAAAGCGAGGTTTCGGCACCTATCAGAATAAATATCTTCCTGAGGAGTAATTGAAGGCTGGCTGAAATACGGTAAGCTGTCCGGAAACGAACACACAACGTCCAGGTACGGACGCCTGGCCGCCCCGCAAACCTTACCAGTAAGCCATGTGTGCCACATCTTGCAGCTGGCAGCATTCTTGTGGAGCTTGAACCATGCTGCGCAACTACTTCAAAATCGCCCTGCGTAACCTGCAACGCAGAAAAGCCTATACGCTGATCAATGTCCTGGGCCTTTCACTGGGATTGGCATCTGCTATTTTGATCTTCAGCTTTGTAAAATACCATCTGAGCTTCGATACCTTCCATTCAAAGAAAGACAGGATCTACCGTATTGTAACGGAAGACCATATGGAAAAGGTATTCTATTACCCCGGTACCCCGCCGCCTGTGGGAAAGGCCTTCCGTAACGACTATACCTTTGCAGAGAAAGTTTCCCGGGTGTTCGTGATGTACGGACCTCAAATCTCGCTGCCATTTTCCAGCGGGAACCAGAAATTCCAGGAGGGGCAGGGAGTAGCATTTGCCGAACCGGGATTTTTTGATATCCTTGATTTTCCATTGCTAAAGGGAGATAAGGAGAAGGTGCTCACCGAACCCAATACCGCCCTGGTAACCGAACGGATCGCAAGAAAGTATTTTGGGGATGCCGATCCTATCGGAAAGATCATCCGCCTAAGTAATAAAACAGATTTCCGGATCACGGGGGTCCTGGCCGACCTGCCTGAAAATACAGACAGAAGACAGGAGATCTATCTACCCTTCAGCAACCTGAAAGATTACAATCCCTGGGCTGCCGGCGATGATGGCTGGGGAGGCGTCGCATCTGATTTTCAGTGTTTCGTACTGCTGAAACCAGGTGTTTCGGCTGCTACGGTCAACCAGGTGTTCCCGGCGTTTTCCCGCAAATATTACGATGGTGATTATGAACAGGAATGGCAGTTCAAGCTGCAGCCCCTGGCGGATATCCATTTCAACCCCGCATTTGATGGCAAGATGTCCGGGAAAAATATATGGGCATTGTCCCTTATTGGTGTTTTCCTCATTGTCACAGCGGCAGTAAATTTTATTAACCTGGCAACTGCCCAGGCTTTGAACCGCGCCAAAGAGGTGGGTATACGAAAAGCCCTGGGCAGTGTTCGCGGGCAGCTTTTCTGGCAATTCATCGCCGAAACAGCCGTGATCAACCTGGTGGCCATGCTGCTGGCGTTTGTACTGATCCGGCTGACTTTACCGCTTCTTGGAGTGCTGTTTGATGTACCGGTCAGCCTTCACTTTTTCGAGGGTATTTACCTGTTTTTGCCCTTGCTGCTGGTATTGGTGATCTTCCTTTCCGGTGCTTACCCGGGTTTGGTCATTGCAGGATTTCAGCCGGTACGGGCGCTGAAAGGGGCATTGACCCAGCAACACGTGGGAGGCTTTTCGCTGAGAAGAGGGCTGGTGGTCACGCAGTTCGTGATTTCGCAGCTGCTCATCATCGGCACACTGGTGGTTGTGTATCAAATGCGTTATGTGAGCCGTGCAAACATCGGTTTCCAGAAAGATGCTGTTGTGATGATCCCTGTTCCCGCTGCCGAAAAGGCGAAGGTCAGCACACTGCGGTCTGAGCTTTCCGGCTTGTCCGGTGTAGAGAAATTGAGCTTCTGCAACCAGCCTCCGATAGGTGCTGGCGGCGGACGCGAGATGGTGTACGATCATCGCAGCAGGAGAGAGAACTATGATGTAGTGCTTAAGCTGGGAGACGAACAGTATCTTTCTACATTCGGTTTGCAGCTACTGGCAGGTCGCAATCTTTATCCTTCAGATACCATCCGCGAATACCTGGTGAACGAGACCCTGGTAAAAAAGCTGGGTGTTACTAATGACGCGGTGATTGGCAAAAATGCGATGATCAATGATGTCAACGGTACGATCGTGGGCGTGATAAAGGATTTTCACAATGAATCCTTCCATAGCCCTATCAGGCCATTGGCCATTACTACACAGACCCGTTCTTATTACTCCTGCGCGGTGAAGGTGAATACCGCCAGTCTGTCGCCCACGCTGAAGGCGGTACAAAAAACATGGGCGCAGCTGTATCCTGATAATATTTACCAGTCCGAATTTTTAGATGAGCGTGTTGCCAGGTACTATCAATTGGACCAGCGGATCCAACAGGTGATCCAGACTTTCACAGTAATAGCTATTTTTATCGCCTGCCTGGGTTTATATGGTTTGGTGTCTTTTATGGCTGCACGGAAAACCAGGGAAGTGGGGGTAAGGAAGGTATTAGGCGCCAGTGTGGAAAGTATTCTCTGGCTGTTCGGGAAGGAGTTCGTGCGTTTGCTGCTGCTGGCTTTTGTGATCGCTGCTCCGCTGGCCTGGTGGGTGATGAATAAATGGCTGGAGAGCTTTGTGTATAGGATTAGTCCGGGGCCCGGGATCTTTGGGCTGGCCATGTTAATAACCCTGGTGATAGCCTGTTTAACGGTGGGATATAGTGCGGTGAAGGCGGCGGTGATGAACCCGGTGAAATCATTGCGGTCGGAATGAAGAGGGAAGATGCAGCTGCCATTATCGCAAATGAATGATTCCCGCCTGATCAAAGAAGTAATTCACATCGCTGGCATGGCTTAGGTTTTCGAGAACTACATGTATGGAGTCTTCTTTCCTGAACTTTCCGGAGAAGCTATAATTTTTACAAGCCGGCCGGTCAAATACTATTCTTGCATCGTACACCCGTTCCACCCGCTTACAGATACTTTCCAGCTTTTCTTCATCAAAATAATACACGCCGCGTATCCAGGAAGTCACGGTGTCCTGATCTATGCTAAGGGTAGCCCAGGACTTGCTGTCAGGATCATATTTCACGGCAGATCCTGCGTTTAACACCAGCTGGCGCCCGTTCTTTATCTTCACTGAAACGGAACCGTCTAAACAGGCAACAAACAGCTCATCATCATAGGTACTTACATTGAAGCTGTTTGCACAGCCAAAGATATCTGCCAGCCTGGTCTTTAACAGTACTTTATCACCGGCTCCCGGCTTAAATTTGAAACAGCCTTCTCCATCCAGCAGCATTACCCGGTTTGTTTTGTAGCTTGTTGCCACCTTTAACAGGGAACCGGCATTTAAATTGACATAAGAGCTGTCCGGCAGGATCACAAATCCGGTATGTGCTTTTATAATATTGATGGTGTTCCAGACCGGGATCTTATTGGAAGCTGACCGGGATAATGTAAATATAATGCCGGCAGGCAGGATCAGCTGCAGGAGGGGAAATAAGAAATGCTTAAGCCTGGGATTAAGAATGGGGATGGAGGCCATTACAAAGGTTTATGGTGGCTATCTTAAATGCAATACGCCATCTTTGAGCTCATATCCATTAATTGAGGAAGTGGCTTTCAAGGTATGCATGAACTTCTCTATCGGTTCATTACGGTTGAGAATACCGGTAAAGGTCCTGTCTTTAATATCCTTATTGTCAATTGCAATGCTGATCCCATACCAGCGTGGGAGTATTCCGCAAATTTCCTGAATCGTGTTATCATGAAAATGGTGCATGCCCTGGCGCCAGCTCAATATTTCCTCTTCATCAAATGCCTGCACTTTCAGCTCCTTTTGTATCAAGCTATATACAGCCTCCTGGCCTTGCTGCAGGGTTACAGGCTGGTCTGCGGCGTCCACCTGCACTGCGCCCTCAACGAGAGAAACACGCAAGGTATTAGGATCATAGGTGTTGATGTTGAAGCCTGTGCCCAATACCGTTACCGTACCATGCTGTGTGTGTACAACAAGGGGTTTTTTGGCATCCTTTGCAGCTGCTATGTAAGCTTCCCCTTCGATGGAGATCTCTCTTTTATTACCCGGAAAATTAAACGGAAATTTTAACAGGGTGGAGGAGTTGAGCCAGATCAGGGTACCGTCGGACAATAACACTTTATAGTCCATTCCTACCGGTACGCTAAGGGTGTTAACACCTGCAGCACCTGTCTTGTCCGAACCGACTATAAATGTTAAGGAATCTTTATTGCCCTTCAGCAAAGTGCCGTTGCCAAGGTTCATTTGTCCTGTGTTATTAGAAAGATCCACCGTTTTCTCGCCGGCAACATATAATTTAATGCCGTTTCCTTCGCTGACACTGCTCGCCAAGCCTTCTTTTGAAGGGCTTGATCTTTGATAGATGAGGTATAGCGACAGTAAAATTCCCAGCAGTATAGCCGCTGCCGCAAAGCCTGCCATCTTACGTCTTATGGGATGGGATGGCCGCTCCTGTAAAGCCGGCATAGGTTTCCAACTTGCGTCGGACTTCAGGCGGGCAAATTTTGTTGACAGATCTTCTTCGCTAAATTGCGCTTTCAGCGCCATATACGCCTCTCTTGCTGCCGGATCATTATCCAGCAGGGTGTTAAGATACCTTTCATCGGCTTCACTGATCTCGCCGGTGAGCTGCTCGATCATTAGCCAGTGTATGTGATCAGAATCCGGACGCATATTATATTGACACGCAAAAGTGCAGTTTAGTCCTATTAAAGTTTATTTTTTTTTTCAAAATGCGACTTTACAATCTTTAAAGCCCTCCAAAGCTGGTTTTTTACGGTATTGGGACTAATACCCATTTCCCGGGCAATTTCGTTCCTGTTCATTTCCCTGAAATAGGCCAGTTCGAACACCTTGGAGGAAAGTGGGGCTATATTGCTGATAGTGTTGGAGATCTCTGTCTGCAGGCGCCGTATATCCAGATTGTCTTCAAACGGCGTATAATCTTCCGGGGGAGTGATGATCTTTAATATTCTTTGCCTGTTGGCATCATCCCGGATCTTATTCAGGCATCTGTTCTTAACCGATGTATACAGGAATGCTTTTAAAGAGGAGCTTACCCTGGAATAGAGCTTTTTTTCATGGAATTCAGCGAAGAAATCCTGTACCAGGTCCTGCGCGTCGGACTGGTTCCCTAAGATGGAAGCTGCATAGACAGTTAAGCGCACCCTGTACCGGGTGTAACATTCCACAAAAGCTTCAGCATTATCGGACTTCAATGCTTCAAGCAGAGAAATGTCATTGTTCTCTTCAGGCATTCACATGAATCTGTTTAAAAGGCTTTATAAAAACCCAATTTTTTGAACGGTAAAATAAGACAATCTGAATGTTAATTTACCAAAATTTTACAACATAAAACCGTCGGCTTAACATTCGGGTAACAAAAAATCATTAGTGAGTAGGACAGGCCTGCAGTAATAGGTGTCATAGCTATATTAATACGGTAAAATTTATCCTTTATACTGAATACCGACCAACCTTAATCAACCTAAAATCACCCGTAACTATGGGAAAAGCACAAAAATGGGGAGACAGTGCTTATAATTATCTCCATGCCATCATTATCTGCCTGATATGCTTTGTGGCGCTCCAGGCAAAGGGCAGCAGCCAATCAGGGGAGAGCCTTACGCTGAGAGCAAGTAACATTGCTTTGTCTGATGTTTTCAAATTCATTTATAAGCAAACGAAGCTGAAGGTGTCTTATTCCAACCAGCTGTTCAACGACAGGGAAAAGGTCAGCGTGGATTTCAATAACACGCCTGTTAAAGACGTGATGTTCTTCCTGCTGCGGGGCAAGGAGGTGAATTTCGAAATTGCAGAGAACCTGATCATTATCAGCAGGAAGGAAAAAGAAAGCTCAATGATCACGCCGGCTGACACGCTTATAAATGTAATCCCCTCCGTTACAGGAAAGGTAACGGATGCCGATGGTAAGCCGGTCCCGGGCGCTACCGTCATTGTGAAAGGCACTCAACAGGGCAGCACTACAGATGCTGATGGAGACTTTACGCTGCTAAAGGTTAAAAAAGATATTCCGGTGATCATCAGCTCCATAGGTTTTGAAACCAGGGAGGTGCGGGTTAAAGGTAATAGCCTGCTGGTAAAGCTGAACCTGCTGGTTCGCAACCTGGAAGAAGTTGGTGTGGTATCAACCGGGTATCAAAGCATTCCCAAAGAAAGGGCTACCGGCAGCTTTGTACAGATCTCAAAAGTGATGTTAAACCAACAGGTAGGGACCACCGTATTAGACAGGCTGCCTGCCATTGCCAGCGGTGTTAGTGTAATTCCCCCTCGTCTTAACACTGGTAAAAGCCAGCTGACCATCCGGGGTATCAGTACGGTAAAAGGCCCCCAGGGCCCGCTGATCGTTTTAGACAATTTTATCTACGAAGGAGATATTACGAACATCAATCCTAACGATGTAGAGAGCATAACACTGCTCCGTGATGCGGCAGCAGCATCCATATGGGGCACACGGGCAGGAAACGGCGTCATTGTAATAACTACCAAAAAGGGAAAGTTCAATGAAAAGACCCGCATGGAATTTGTGTCCAGCATATCCATGGTTGAAAAACCGGATCTGTTTTATATGAAGAAAATAAGCGCCAGTGATTTTATTGATGCCGAAAAGATCCTGTTTAACAATGGACACTACGATGTTTACCTGGAATATGTGCCTACTTTTTATCAAACAGATGTGGTAGATATTCTTGAAAAGGAAAGAAAAGGCCTCCTTACCAAGGGGCAGGCGGAGGATATGATCAATACATTCAGGAACCGGGATCTCCGCCGGCAGTACATGGATCATGTATACCAGGCTGGAATAAACCAGCAGTACGCTGTCAATGCCAGGGGCGGCACCAGTAATCTTGCCTGGGTTATTTCCATGGGATACGATAAAAACCTGGATAACCTGAGGGCGGAATATAACCGTGTTACCGTGAGGGCAGAAAATACGTATAAGCTGACAGATAAGCTGCAGCTAACAGCCGGGATCAACTACCTGGTTTCTAATAACCAGAGTGGTAAGGACGGATATGGCAGCATCCCTTACAAAACTGTCCCTCCCTATACTTTACTGGCCGATGAGAACGGCCAGCAGGTTGCTTTTCCCTATCAGTGGCGGCGGGCATATCTTGACACCGTGGGAGGCGGCCGTCTGCTGGATTGGTACTACCATCCGCTCGAAAACTATAAGCACCAGACCAACCGCGCAAAGCTGCAAAGCTTTATTCCAAAGATCACCATAAAGTATGCGGTGGCAAAATGGCTGGACCTGAATGTGAGCTATCAGTCAGAAAAACAGACCGTCAACACAGATGCGTTATCGGATGCGCAAAGCTTTATGGCGAGAGATTTAGTGAACAGGTATTCCAATATTGACTACAGCACCGGCACGGTAACAAAAGCGATCCCCGACGGTGGCATTCTTGACCATAATCAATCTGAATTGACCACCAGGTTATTCAGAGGACAAGCAAACTTTGAACATAGGTTTGGATCCGGCTCCATACATGCTATCCTGGGCACGGAAGTGAGAGATAATAAGCTGGAGAGCATTAATAGCAGGTACTATGGCTATAACCCTGATCAAAGGACTTCCGTAGATGTGGACTACAGGACCCAGTTCAAACAGGTGGACGACATCCTGGGATATGCATCCATCCCCAGCAATAGCCAGCAGGATCTGACTATAAACAGGTACGTTTCCTATTATGGCAACATTTCCTACACTTTGAGCAATAAATATACTGTAACGGTAAGCAGCCGGCGGGATGCGTCTAACCTGTTTGGCGTTGCATCCAATGATAAATGGACGCCCTTATGGTCTGCAGGTGGATCCTGGAATATCAGTGAAGAGCCGTTCTATACATGCAGCTTTCTTCCTAATCTAAAACTGAGAGCTACTTACGGCTATAGCGGCAATATCGCCCCCGGCTTAACTGCCATTACCACAATCAGCTATGTACCTCCTTCGCCGCTCACTACCTTTCCAAGAGCCCTTGTCTCCAATTTTCAAAATGCTGATCTGAAATGGGAGAAAGTGGGCATGTTGAACTTTGGTGTTGACTTTACATCCAAAAGGGATATACTTAGCGGAAGCATTGAATACTATCGTAAAAAAGCGACGGACCTGCTGGGCTTTGCCGCGTACGACCGTACACTCGGACTTGGTGTTCCTACCATTCAGAAAAATAACGGCAGCCTTAAAGGCAGTGGCGTTGATATTAATTTGAATTCAATAAATATCAATCGCTCTTTTAAATGGACCACAAACCTGCTATTCAGCTACTATACTGACAAGATAATAGATTACTATGCATCCGATGAAAGGGCCAGCACCTATATAGACGGTACTACCGCAGCCATCGGTTATCCAAGGTATCCCGTTTTCTCCTATAAGTATGCCGGGCTTGATCCTCAAACGGGCGCGCCCCAGGGTTATCTGAATAACAAGATCAGCCAGGACTACTACGCTTTGACAGGGGATAGCGCATCCATAGCAGATCTGAACTTTCATGGCTCTGCCGTTCCTAAATATTACGGATCGATCGGCAATACATTTTCATATAAAAATATCTCCCTTACTTTCCGGATCATGTACCAGCTTGGCTATTATTTCAGGCGGCCATCCATTGATTATACGGTGCTGCAGGACACCGGGGACGGACATGAAGATTTTGGTAAACGCTGGCAAAAGCCCGGTGATGAAAAGAACACTTTCATTCCTGCGATGGACTACCCGGCAGATTATGCCAGGAGCCAGTTCTTCCTTAACTCAGCACCGCTTATCAGCAAAGGAGATCATATCCGGCTGCAATATATAAACCTGGAGTACATGCTATCAAAAGATAAGACAAATTGGCTGCCCTTCAGTAACATCAGATTTGCATTTGTTGCCAACAATGTGGGCCTGCTCTGGAAGGCTAATAAATATGGGATCGATCCAAACTTCGTTTACCCGGACTTCCCACCGTCCAGGAACTATTCTTTTCAAATCCACGCCAACCTGTAAAATAAGTAAGATGACAAGGTCAAATAAACTATTCACATTTATTCTTGTAACATTGGTCACTGCGGCAGGGTGTAACGATTTTCTCGACGTGAAGCCCAAAGCCAATCTTGCTGTTCCCAGCTCACCCGATGATCTGCAGGCCCTGCTGGACGTCGATTTTAAGATGAACGGATCGGGCCCTGTATCGAATGAGATCAGCGCAGACGATATTTACATACCAGATGAATCTTACACCAGCTTGGGAGAGGATGAAAGGAGAATATATACCTGGGCGCCGGCTCAGCTGTTCGTCAATGAGAATAGCAATGATTGGGTGAATGGGTATAGTAAAGTCTACGTAGCGAATGTAGTGCTGGATAATATTGATGAGCTGTATGGCCAGTACCAGGCCAGAGCGCTGAACAACATTAAAGGGCAGGCATTGTTTCACCGGTCTTTCCGGCTTTTCCAGCTGGCAGCTATCTTTTCATTCTCTTACAAACCCGGTACTGAGCAGGGGCAAGGCATCCCACTGCGGCTCAGCAGCGACCTGAATGAAAAGATCACCCGGTCTAGCCAGCAGCAAACATTCGATCGCATCATTGGTGATCTTAAGCAAGCCTGCAGCTTGCTGGAGGTGAACAACACACATGTACTAAGGGCCTCAAAGCCGGCAGCCTACGCGCTGCTTTCCCGGATCTTCCTCTATATTGGGGACTATGGACAGGCATCTCTTTATGCCGATTCCTGTTTACAGCTCAAAAATACCCTGCTTAGCTATAATACACCAGACATTCCGGACCTGGATGCACGTTATCCGTTCAATGATCCCTCCCTGCTTTATAAAAACCCGGAGATCATCTTTTCATCAAAGACAGGCATCCCGCCGATACTTAGTCCAACTTATATGAGAATGGATTCAGCCCTGATAAAAATGTATGCTCCCGGGGATAACAGGCTAAAGGTGTTTTTTAATGCCGAATCCGGGGGTAACGGATCTTTTTCATTCAAGGGCAGCTATGAAGGCGCCAATGGATACTTTGAGGGCCTTTCAACAGATGAAGTGTATCTTGTTAAAGCGGAATGCGATGCCCGTTTGAATCATGTTGAAGCGGCCATGCAAACTTTAAATCACCTGTTAAAATCCCGCTGGGATAGCGCTGTTACCTATAAAGAACTAAGCGCCGGCAGCCCGGAAGAGGCGCTTGCCATTATACTGCTGGAACGAAGGAAGAGCCTCGTGATGAGGGGGCTGCGATGGCTGGATATAAAAAGGCTGAATAACGAGGGGGGGAATTTAACATTAGAAAGAAAAGTAAATGGCAGCGTGTATACACTGCCGCCTAACGATCTAAGGTATGCATTAGCCATTCCTGAAAGCATTATTGCGGCCTCTGGGATCTCCCAGAATCCCAGGTAAAATTGTTTTGTTTTGATTTTTTATTTCACTGCAGCCTTTTTTCAGCTGGGCTGCTTTAGCTTTGTGTTATCGGTGCAGGGAACAGTGCTAAAGGAATGAGATGAAGGCTTGCAGATAAGCAGCACCTATATGCCAGAACAAATCAACATACGGCCCTCAAATATAACATCGCTAAATCCTGTTTAGTCGGAATGTTGAGTAAACCCTCATAGTAGCCATTTAAACTTGAAAACCTATGCAAGATTTTTTAGACACTAAACTTGCTTTTCCGTAATCCATTTATTCATTTATTCCCTGGTGCTGTATAAGCACAGGTATTATTTAACCGGATACTTAACCCTTTTGTTGGTAAACGCCAACGAGCGGAATATTCTATGATGCTTTAAAATTCTTCACTTATGAATAACGCAGGTAGAAACGGCAAATTTATTGCCTTTGTGGTTTTTGCATTTATTACACTTTTTACATACACCGCAGTCAATAAACTCTGGGATATAGATTTTGTTGAAAAATCGTTAAGATCATTCCCTTTAATAGGTTCGATGGCGCCACTGCTCTCCTGGGCGATACCGCTTGCAGAGCTGGTGGTAGTTGCGGTGCTGTTTATACCCCGGACCCGCAATATTGGGCTGCTGTTGTCCACCTTACTCATGATCTCCTTTACATTTTATATCATTTATCTGAAGGCTGTCAGCAGTATCCTGCCATGCACCTGTGGCGGGATGATCTCGCACCTCAGCTGGGATCAGCATTTGATCGTTAACATCATATTTATCGTATTAGGTATTGCATCGATCTATCTGACCAGGAGGAGTCAGCGCAAGATGGCAGCTGTGCTCAGCCCCGCAAATTAATCTCAAGCTTATTCGTGCACGAGGTATAGCTTTCTTAGTTGCAAATGAGAAAGTACCGTAATTTTTATTTGTTAACTTTTAATTTAAACATCATGAAGAAGTACCTTTTAGGCGTATGTGCTATCGCACTGGCCCTCAGCTTCAGCGCTTTCAGAGCTTTTGTCCCCAATCTGTCTTTTGTTCCTGCTAACATTACAGAGGCTAATGTTGACCAGGATGCCAGCTGGACCAGCTCATCACAGGTTTGCCCTGCTCCGAAGGTGGATCCTTGCATTATCGATCTGGCATTGATCACTTCTCAGTCAGTTACCAATGAGGCTCAATTCCTGTCTTACCTGGCAACTTTCCCGAATGATGCCGCCAGAGTAGCTGAAGTACAACGTATTACAGTTGATAGGAAGCCCTAATGGACATCTTCCTTCATTAATACTTTAAATTAAGATCTGCATTGAATAGCGTTTGCTATTCAATGCAGACTTTCATATATAACAAATACATCCAGTGCCCGTTTTTCATAAGTTGCGGAGAATCCATTCCTTTCCAGCACCAGCTTCAGCTTATCGATATCATTCAGGTCTGCGTCCTCAATTGCCATCAAATATTTTTCGCTCTGAGATGTTTCGTCGATAACAGGAATGGTACCGGACTGATTTTTTCTTGTGGTAATGTCATTGACATTGTACAGTACCCTGTCCGGGTCGAAAGTACCAAATTTATCCAGGTTGTTCCCATAATTCATTCCGTCTTTATTTTTGATCACCAGGCAGCGCATTTCCCGCGTCTCCTTTTTTGCTTTCAATCCAAAAGTGCGATACAGGTCAATTTGCAGATTTGACCTTACCTGGGCAAGGCTGATGGGAGGGGAGCTCAGCTCATAACAATATACAGACTTTGCGTAGTTCGCAGAATAGAAGTCAGTAGCATAATAGTCCATATCGGGGGCTTTGAAGTCAAAGATAATCCTGCTGACCGGGTAACTGACATTATAAGCGAGGCAGTACAATTCCCGGAATGTTTTGTTCCTCAGGTAATAATGTGAAATATTGGAGGTGTCTGCGGAACTGATATAATCTTTGGGCCCCGTAACTACCAGTCCGTCAATATAGCCGGTGATCATGCTTCGGAACTTTACATTCCTTTCCGGGCCTCCGTTGCCGTTCTTAAAGAGCGGTTCACTGGGCCGGAAATCTAAATAATCGGTCTTTGTCAGGTTCACATCTTTACCCTCCAGCACCTTCTTCACGTTATCATCTGTTACCTCTTCGCTGAAAGAGGCGTTCTTATATATTCCCTCTCTGTCGATCCAGGCGTAATGGGGTACCTGCAGATGGGGAAACAGCTTTTCAGCCGTGGTATCTTCGATTGCATAGGTAAGATCGAATTCCGGCTGCGCCTTTTGCAGGCGCCGTATGATACGGCTGAGCCGCTCATAATTGCCGCCTTTGGCATCCTGGCATACCAGGATCAGCTTCAGGTCGCCTGCATAACGTTTTTGGAGAGAGTCCAGGAAGGGCATTTTTGCAATACAAGGGCCACAGGATGTGCCAAAGAAGTCAATGATGACCATCTTTCCCTTAAAATCGGATAATTTGATCTTCTTACCCGGTTTCCCCGTACTGCCAATGAATGTTTGGAAGCTTATTTCCGGGACCGCATGCCCCGGTTGCACCGGGTAGATCTTTTGTCCGTTAAAATCGTCGCTCCTGAAAGCACATAACAGGAGTGCTGCTAATATTAGATAATTCCGCATAAACAGGATTTAGATGCCTATGGTGTATGACACCTGGAGGGGTGGGCTTGTCCTATTCAGGGGGAAATTATTGTTATTAACAAGGTCTATATGTCGTCAAATTGTTGAATAACGTCCTGTGCGGAAATAGTGGCGCCTAAGCTAACGATGGCTTCAACAATCTCTGACAATGATTTCTGGTCCTTTATGCGATATGCCAAAAGATGCAAGAGCGCATCTGAGCTTAACAGTACGAACCTTTTAATGTCAGTACGCCAGGTTATTTCATTAACAAACTCCTCGAAAGCGGATTTGAAGGTATTACTAATGAGAATAAAACCAATTTTTTGAATTCCCTCTTTTTTGAGTTTGGGACAGGATTTATCAATATATTCTCTAATGGCCCTTTCATCTGTGGCGCTTAGCATATATCCATTGGTATACGCTTTGGCATCCACTATAAAGGCTACATTTTCCTCTTTGTGGATAGCAATTAGATCCGGCTCTCGCCCTGTTCCTTGTCCTAAAGATTGTACAGTAAATCCCAATTGTCTAAAAACTTCGCAAACCGCTTTTTCGTATTTACTACCTTTTAGAGAGCCAGATCTTTCAGTTTCTTTACCCAGTTCTATAATATTTGCTATTACTCTCGGCAGGTAGTCATAGATGTCAAAACTAGCTTCTGCCAATGCGGAAATCTGAGCTTCCTTTGTTACATCCGGTTGTATTGTTGATTTAGGTTGTAGCTCTTTCTTGGGATATGCTGTTACCCGTCTAAAATTCCAAAATGCATGCTCCGCGTCCCAGTTGGAAATTTGCTTACCTGTATGTACTGATAAAATCTGTTTTATCTCTTCATTCAAGTTGTAAAATTCTTCGTAACCCTCCCTTTGGGATTTAGGAGCTTGCCACAAAGCAATATCTGTAAAAGATACAATCATAGAGCTATACATTATCGCCCATTTTTTATGATTGTGTATCTGCCAGAAGTACGAAAGAAAATAGCCAATGCTACCTGGATTAGGCGCCTTACGTTTATCAGGAGCCTTGTTGAAAATCCCCGAAACATATTTTTCTAATGCTTCAATTTTATTTAAGGCGCCGGATAGGTCGTCTGGTTCATCAACGCATTGCTTCAGCAAGGCCGTAAGCTTTAACCCTTCATTCTCACTCGTTTTGAGTAAGAGATTAAAAAACATTTGTCCTTTGATAGAAGTAAACCCCCAAAAGTTGTTCTTTTTATTAAAACTGTCAATATCTGTTTTGAACTCAGCTATATCAACCGCTCCGGAAAGGAAATCCTGTACTATTATTTTAAGTGTTTCTATAGCTTCTACACGCTTGCCATCTATATCATCATAGGGAACGCCTTTGATATCTAACACCTGTTGATTGTCGGCAATATATTTGTCCCAGATACCACAAATCTGAGTTTGTATGTCTTTTGATATCATTTACAACTGTGATTTGATCAAGTTTATATTACGCGCTCTTCTCCTCATACAGATGCTTCTGAAACCCGATAAACAGCTCCCTGATTTCTGTAACCCCTCCTAACTTCTCCGCGGCATCATTAATTGTGTTATACTTTAATCCCAATAAATCAGGCAATTTCTCCTGATCCAATTCTTCAACGCCGGTTTCAATATATTTCGTAAGGACAAATTCCAGGAACTCTTTTTGTGCAGGTTCGAGCAGAGCGAAAATATTGCTTTGTGCTTTCGCTACTCTTTCTTCCCGTGTTATAGGTTTTTCGGCAAAAGCGATATATTCTAAGACATCAAACAGATCGCTTTTCTCTGCGTCAACAATTTTTTGAAGTGTATGCAATTCGTCTATCCCAAATCCCGCATCAGATAGCTTTTCAAGTAAGGTTTTTCTTGTTAGCGGACTGCTCCATATGTTTCTTAATTCTTCTTCGCTATTGAAAAGATCAGGAAGCTTACCAAATAAATGATCCAGGAATTCCTGCACGGTCATTGGCTTGCCATCGGGGCCTATAAATAGCGTAGATACCGAATGCTGAATGGTATGTTCCTTACCCTTACCCAGCTTTATTTTAATTTTCTTTTTGGTTTCATACACCGGACTGTCTTCAGCTTGGGGGAATATCGGCTCTTCATTGGTTAAATAGGTGGGGCCGCCGGTAATAGGTGGTTCGATGGGTTCTCCGTCCCATTCCGGATCTTTAAATCGTTCACTAGCCTCTACGAAATCGTATACGGTAAAGAAGTTCTTCCCTTCAAATAAACGGGTACCACGGCCAATTATTTGTTTAAATTCTACGATGCTGTTAATGGGCCGTAGCAAAACAATGTTACGGATATTTCTTGCATCTACGCCAGTTGATAATTTTTGTGAAGTGGTCAATATGGTAGGAATACTTCTTTCATTATCCTGGAATTCCCTTAAATATTGTTCACCTAGTTCCCCATCATTAGCGGTAACACGAACACAATAGTTTGGGTCTTTACTTTTTTTGTATTGATTGATCAAATCCCGTATGGCAGCTGCATGATCCTGGTTCGCGCAAAACACCAGCGTTTTTTCATTTTGATCGAGCATGTCCATAAGGAGTTGAACCCTTTTTCGTTCTCTTTCCTTTATTTCGATGATGCGGTTGAAGTCAGCTTCTTTATAGACCTTGCCTTCTTCAATTTCCCCTTCAATTACATCGTCATCAGTCTGATAGGTATATTCGTCAAGAGAAGTTCTAATTCTCTTGACCTTAAATGGCGTGAGAAATCCATCATTGATGCCATCTTTCAATGAGTAGATGTAAACAGGGGCGCCAAAATATTTGTAGGTGTCAACATTTTCATTTCGTTTAGGTGTGGCTGTCAATCCAATTTGCACTGCAGGTTGAAAGTACTCCAGTATATCTCTCCAGGTGCTTTCATCATTGGCGCCACCGCGGTGGCATTCATCAACGATAATCAGGTCAAAATAGTCAGGAGGATATTCGCCAAAGTAGGGTAGAGGATTCCCCTCTTTGTCCTTACCGGACATAAAAGTCTGAAAGATAGTGAAGAAAAGGCTGCCGTTTGTAGGTACCCGTCCTCTCTTCTTAATTTCATTAGGTTTGATGCGTACCAGCGCATCTTCCGGAAATGCGGAAAAAGCGTTGAAAGCCTGGTCTGCTAGAATGTTCCTGTCGGCGAGGAATAGGATCCGTGGTCTCCGTTTGCCGTCGTAGTTTAGGTTCCAGCGGGTATGAAACAGCTTCCAGGCTATTTGAAAAGCAATAAAGGTCTTGCCCGTTCCGGTGGCTAGTGTAAGCAATATGCGATCCTTTTTTTGAGCAATTGCATCCAGGGCTTTTTCAATGGCAATCTCCTGGTAAAACCGGCCATCCATGGCGCCGCCTTTAGTTTCTTCAGGCACTGCATCAAAACTATCCTGCCATTCATTTTTTTGGGGAAAGGCTTTGTTCCATAATTCTTCCGGAGTGTGAAAGTTTTCTACCAAGCCCTCTTTGGCCGAGTCCATATCAATATGGTAGATTTCAAGTCCGTTGGTTGAGTAGGTGTCGTCCAGTTTTAGTTTCTCGGCATAATTTTTTGCCTGGGCTACACCTTCGCCTACTTCACATTCATCACTTTTAGCCTCAACCACCGCCAGCTTTCGGCTTTTATAGGCCAAAACATAATCTGCCTTTAATGGTTTTTCTCTGCCACCGCTTGCTTTTATTTTGCCAGGAGCAATGATGAATTCCCGGTGCACTTTGACATCGGGATTGGCTTTACTGTCCCAGCCGTTTTCTTTCAGTTTTGGGTCTATGAGTTCTGCCCGGGTTTCGGCTTCATTCATGTGATTAGGGTTTTGGTTGCTGTAGTTAGTTCTCCGGTAAATGCTTTTTGTAAAATGGATTTTTTCAATTCTTCTAAGTCGTCCACTTTTTTTCGATATACTTTTTCAAGGTTCTTTGTTTTGAAATAGACCGCGATGATTTTATTAACAATGGTCTTTTGCAAATCCATCGATTTGGGATAGCTTATTCTAAATTCCTCAAGTTGTGCTTTGGTAATAGCTTGTCGGGTAGCACCTGCTTCGCCCGTTTTGAGAAGCTGCTTTTTATTATCTTGAGATATCAGAGACAGTTGAGCAAATTTTGGAAGAATTATCTCTTTCTTTACTCTTATTATAGATACGTGTTGATTAACACGGGCAGGGAGGGTTTCTTTTGGAACAAGGCAACATCTGGCAATCGACGCACCTGTGATGTTAAATAGTACATCATCTTCTTCAACAACTACATTGTTTAATTTGGAAGCCTGGTTGTCATCAATAAATGCTAAATCCTTATCTCTAAATTCATTGTCGTAAATGTTCAAGCTTCTGATCAATGACATGCCGGTATTTTTATATGCTTTTCCTCCGCCAAGAGGTGTTGCACCACTTCCGATTTTGGTTGTTACTTCAACAAGTTTGCTAGTCTCCCAATCTTTACCCTTATTTATAAGAATATTTTGTAAATAGCTGTCAAAAAGGGCTTTCGTATTCTGTAAGTTTTTTTCAATGTTCGCCTTTGCTTTATCAATTGCCGCAAATGCTTTATCCAATATTTCTACAATGTGCTCTTGTGCAGAAAAAGGCGGCAGAGGAATTTTCATGTTTTGAATCATTCCTATTTTTAGGAATTTTGTATTTGTTCCTAATGATTCCTCTTTAAACGTTTTAAGGTTATTAATTAATAGATGCATTAGATATTTATAATGCAAAGCTGTTTCGTCTTTAACTGTTATTACATAGGTTCTTTGGTATGCATTGAATTTCCCGTTGTAATACTTTACGTTAAAATCACCGCTAGCATTGTTTCCTGCTAAAAGGATTGCTTCACAATCAAATGCATATTTGTCAATAGAGTAAATTTCTTTTGCGCAAGTGAAGAATGGATATGTACCTCCTACAACCATCGCATTTGCATCAAGTTTACCTGTCTTGATATCGACTAAATTACCTAAGCAGGTTATTTTCCAACCATCTCTCATATCATATCTAATATTGATTTCAAAATTTCAGTTGTTTCTTCATCTAATATTCTCATCTCTTCCAAAATCTCCTGTGGGCCTCGTGAAACAGCCTCTTCCTTTTTATTGGGATTTTTTACGCTCAGATCATAGGTGTTGGTGTTAATATTCCCAAATTTCACAGTCCAACTGTTGTTGCTGTTTGCGTTTATTCTTTGCAGCTTAACGAATTCGGCAAGATCAGTTTCGCTTAATGGATTCGTCTTGCCGAGATTCCTGTCAAGGTTCAATTGGTAATACCAAATTTTTTTTGTGGAGCTTCCTTTTTCAAAAAACAGTACTACAGTCTTCACACCGGCGCCTGTGAAGGTGCCACCAGGTAAATCCAATATTGTATGCAGGTTACAGTCTTCCAGTAATTTTTTTCTCAAAGCTATAGAGGCATTGTCTGTATTGCTCAAAAAGGTGTTCTTAATAACAATGCCTGCCTTGCCACCAGCTTTCAGTATTTTAATAAAATGCTGAAGGAACAAATAAGCTGTTTCGCTGCTTTTTATCGGAAAGTTTTGTTGTACTTCGGCCCGTTCCTTTCCTCCAAAAGGGGGATTGGCAAGCACAATGTCATATCGATCTTTTTCCTGGATATCCTGAAGATTTTCACTCAATGTATTGGTGTGAATGATATTAGGGGCTTCAACGCCATGCAATATCATATTCATGATCCCAATGATGTAGGCAAGCGACTTCTTTTCCTTGCCGTAGAAAGTTTTGGTTTGTAGGATTTTATCTTCTGCCGTGCTTCGGTTAGCATACTTGTGCTTCAAATATTCAAAGGCCTCGCACAAGAAGCCCGCACTGCCGGCAGCTCCATCATAAATAGTTTGCTTCAGTGCAGGATCAACCACTTTGATGATGGTATTTATCAATGGTCGTGGAGTATAGTATTCACCACCGTTACGTCCAGCATTGCCCATGTTCTTGATCTTGTCTTCGTACAGGGCACTCATTTCATGTTTTTCAGCATGTGTACGAAAACGAAGTGAGTCTACGAGGTTAATGATTTCGCGCAAGTTGTACCCACTGCTAATTTTGTTTGTTAATCCGCTGAATATTTCACCTATTTTGTATTCGATAGTATTGGCTGATTCAGCAGCGGCTTTGATTTTTCTCAAATAGGGAAACAGCTCTCCATTTACAAAGTCTTTCAGGTCATCACCCGACAATGCTTTTTGGTGATCAATCTTTCCATCTTTTGTTTTCGGTGCAGCCCAAGTCTCCCACTGAAATTTCCTGGCAATAATGTCTTCGTATTTTTTACCCGTTAACTCGGCTTTGGCACGACGATCACGTTCTAAATCATCCAGGTATTTCAGAAAAATGATCCACGAGGTTTGTTCTACATAATCTAACTCGCTTTGACACCCAGCTTCTTTCCAAAGGATGTCGTCAATATTTTTAAAGGCTTGTTCGAACATAGTTGAGCTTTAAGGCCGATTTTAATTCTTGCAAAATAAAAAAATGAGTAAAACTAAGCAATTTTACCAGAGGTATATGAGGTGCTGTTTGTGTTTTGCTATTTGGTACTTGCCTTACCTGCGTCCTCATGGAATTTATGGTTATTAGAAAGGACATTTGCAAAAATAAAGATTCCGGCTTATCAAATTGATCCATTTGGTGAAATATCAATATTTCTTGGTGAATGTTGCTTTTGAATAGATATAATATATAAAAATAATATTAATAACTAGTATCTAAGTGTGGAGACACAGAACGAAGTAGGAGGAACGACTGTTGTAATACCGATAGTTCCCGGCCTGGGAAGGCGATGCAAAAAGCGTCATTGATCGTAAACTATTTTGTTTGTGTACTATTGGTTTTTCTTATGTAATGAACGTATTGAACGTAACATCTGGATGTACTATACTTGGGGAATATGCTTTTTTTCAAGGTATACTGGATTTGTTATATTTATTAATTTAGATAGAATTGACAAATGAGCAATGTATTTGGATGCAATATTCTATTACCGACGTAACTTTTGACCTTATCGGTTTTTATACTAAGTTCTTCGGTACAACTTAGATTAGACGGTTGAGAACATTGTTGGTCCAGTATAGCCGTATCGCAGTCGTCTTTAACAGATGTTGCCAATGCTGTCTTGCTGCGATATCCGGGCCCTGATGTATCGTCTGCTCTGTTGATACGTTTATGGACGGTATAAAGAGAGCTGACTTCGCCCAGGAAGCTTGCAACGGTAGATCTGAACCGCGTATCTATCGCCTCGAAAGAAGCCATATTCCGGCGTTGAAAGTATAAAGAATATACCAGCTTCAACATGTATGCGATTGCTTTTACCCCCGAAGGACAATTTTGCAGGATGCGTTGCAGAATCCTCCGGATTCGTCGTTTGCTATAAGAATATGGTTGTTCGTAGTATCGGTACCGGTCATACGCAGGTTGTAATTTTATTTCAAGATGATCAACCGGTTTTCTATTAAGATCGCTGTCGTTTCTCTTCCTCACTTGTTTTTTCCTGGTGATAGTCCTGTTTACCGGTGTACTGGTATGATAGGACCTTTTTCCGGGGACGGGGTCACTGGGCTCAAACCCGTCCATATTGCGTCTGTGCGCCAGGAACAATGATACTATGATAATAATGAAACCGGCGCTGAGGAAAAAGCACCAGCCGTAGGGTACTCCGGCTGCCAATGTGGCCCCTGTACCAATCAGGCATAGAAGACAACCCAGTTGCATACAGATCGCGTAGATACCGAGCTTGGCTTTAAGTTGTTGAGGACTACTTTTTATTATCGAGATCAGGGGGTTGAAAGATCGCTTCGGCGCTTTGGTAGAACTTTTGGGCAGCATAATTTCTCGTTGATTGGTTTTAAAAGGTTTGTTACTTAGCAATGGCTCTAATCACTCAAGATCATACTGATCATCACAATAATATTCTGCAATAGAATAAATTTTGAAGTGATAGCTCGTTAATCACCGGTTAATCGGACGGAAAGTTGCCAATATATTGGTCTTATATTGAATAAATAACGAATTGTGGTATATTGTAGTCTCCATTACTGATACAGAATGAAAAAAATCCTTGGAAGTAACGTTTTATCCCCTTAACTTCGTCAGTATGTACAATGGAGAATCACAAGTCGCTTTAGATGCATGTGCCTCTTTAAGAACAGGGCAGACCTTTAAAAGTTCACTTCAAGACGAAGTCAACGGAGATCTTGCCGTGTTACAGCCCCGAAATATTGCCGAGGGTAAAATAGTTTCGGTTCCCACCTTGATAGACAGCAGAAAAGTGGCTGCCCTAACTAATCATATTCTTCGTAAAGGGGAGATATTAATTGTAAATAAAGGGACAAAGTTCAACACATTGATTTATAATGAGCAGTTTGAAAAAGCCCTGGCGACAGCGTCTTTTTTTGTTATAACGCCTAAACCAGGAATATTGACACAATATCTCGATTGGTATCTTAACCAGCCACCGGCAAGAAAATTCTTTGCACAACATGCAGGTGGCAGTACTATTCCATCTATTACTAAATCAGTGTTAGCACGTCTGCCGATACCCCTCATTCCTATCGACGAACAGGAATTTATTGGGAAAGTGCTTCGTGAATCAGCATTGGAATTAGAGCTGTTAAGAGAATTAACAAGGAGGAAAGAGGAGTATTATAACAACTATATATGGGAACAGATAATTGGAAATAGTCATGCAAAAGCGGATTGAACAACTGATAACAGCCAGCTTTGACGCGTATCGTCTTTCAGGCAAAGACAGGGTGGAGTTTTATGAGCTGACTTTATCTATGCTAGCCTGGAGCGCTCTTTCCCAATACATTACCAAAACCGATTCAGCGCTATATAAGATCCTGATGCCTCCCGGGCAGGAGTTTTTCTTTAACCATGTAATGATGCAGGTAAATCACCCGGAACATAAATTCATGGTTGAGAAGGCCTTATGGGAATGGGAAAGAGAAAATGACCAGGTGCTTAAAGGATTGCTGCAACTCGACAGCAATCATATAAGAAGTATTCCGGAGGCAGCATGGCTCAGGATATGCGCTTTATGGCTGGACCTCTTCAATTTGAATGATACTATTCCCATAATAGATCACCTGGAAGATCAAATTTTAAGGTCAAGGCTGGATATTGTAACTCCGAAGGAATTGAGCCGTATAATGGTTGATCTTTTGAATGATAACAATAACACAAGTTTGTATGACCCATACTGCAGATCCGGAGACCTGCTCTCTTCAGCCGCCCGGGAAATGGGAAAGCTGAATAAGATACATGGTTTGTCAACCGGAAGGTTACCTTGGAAATTAAGCAAATTACGGCTGCTGTTATTAGATCTGCCGGCAAAAATTGAAATTGATAAGGGGTTTGAACGGCCATATCTAGAGAATACTGCGAAATTTGATACCATCATTTTGAATCCGCCGTTCGGAAGTTACGGACAGGATCCATATTACCAGCCATCTTTAGTAGAAGGACCATGGTCCTGGTTCGCGAGCAAGTCAAACCGGAGTGAGATCATTTATTTATGTCACGTGTTGGATCACTTATCTGATAAAGGGCGTGCTGCGGTTATTGTACCAACCATTTTCCTGTCCGGTCAGGGTGGAATAAAAGAACTAAGGAAACAGATCATACAACAGAATATACTGGACGCTGTCATCACACTACCACCCGGAATATTTTCACAAACAGGCGTTTTTACGGCTATATTGATCTTTAACAAGGATCGTAAGCAAGACAAGGTCTTTATGCTCGATGCAGCAAAACTGGCAGTTAAAGACGGTAAGCAGGTTTACCTGGAAGAAACAAAGGTGAATCAGTTCATTCTCCAATTCAAAGAGCAGCAATATAGTTCAAATGAGCATACCCGTGTTTTGACTATAGCGGAAATTGAAGGGCATGATCATGATCTTCAATTTTCTGTATATGATATCAGCGATGACCTGTTTATAGAGAAGTTGATTCCGGCTGCTGAGATATTGGATGAGTGCAAGCACTTGGAAGATGAACTTAAGCAGGTGAGGGTGCGGATAGCAACATTGTTGGAAAGTCGACAACATTCTGTTTCATAACATTCCGATCATGGGACGGTTAAAAATTAAAGATATCGAAGGCGACGCACCGGATGTAAGCAATCTCTTCCAGATTGGAAGATGTGATCTTGCGAGCTATCTGGGAGCAGAAGAACCTCCCAAAAAGATATCCAATCTATGGATCTGGATGATTGCGGGTCTGTTTTTTATCCTTGCATCATGTGTTTGGGTGGATATCTTTAACGAAGTATGGACAAAGGTTGCCATACTTGGATTGTTTGCACTCTGTTTCTTGTTGCTGCTAATGGTACATTATAACTTCAAAAATTGGTCTTTGACTGTTATCACAGGGTTTGCAGAACTAGTTCTTATTTTAGTAGCGTTGAACGTTTATCCGCCTCAGGAAATAGCCAGAAGAATAGAGAAAACTACTGTAAAAAAATATGAAGAAAGTAAATGACATCATATAAATGATTCTATGTCATACCTGCGATCTATTTCCACCTTACTTTTTCCTGTACTGTTGTTATTCTCCTGCTCCTGTAAAGGGATAGTATGGGAATATAAAAAAGGAAATTTACTACTACGATGGGACCTGGATAAGGATCACCTGGAATTAGTGCATACTCCTTCCGGCGCTATCAGCTGGCAGGGTAGCCTCTTGCCGGGTTTCTGGTTGTGTGATGCCAGGGGACGGAATAGCTTTGTAAAAGCCAGCGTACAGGCCACCACTTCCGTGATTGAAGCTGACCGCTTAACCCTAGCGCTGGAAATAGGCAAATACGGCAAAGGTAGTTTACTAATAGAAAAAGCCCCCTGGGGCCTCCGCGTTAAGACATTCCGTGTAGTATGGAACACTACTCCACCAGCCATTATAGCAATGTACCTGGGCGCATCTTTACCGTCCACGAAACAGACAAGCTCCCTACCAGGATGGGACAAGCCTTTTTTGCCTGACTGGCAGGCCATGGGATATTGCGTTCCCGGCGCCAAGGCTGGAACCGTACAAAGCTACTTCCGTAAATGGGATTTGGGAAATGCGGCCATTGCACTGGGCAATTTCGGACCATCCATGGGAACGCCTTATGGGGCGGGCTTTCCACGCCCTGTATTGTTTGCGGGGATGGGAAATGACGGCGCGTGGCTCACTATAGGCGCAGGCAGCGTACCGGACGGCGCCCTTTCATTGAAATTGCAATTTACCCGCAGCTGTTTACAATACCTCTACCGGGAAGATCTCTGGGGACCTCTGCCCGGTAAAACCCGTGTATGGGAAGATCCCTGGCGCATCACCATTGACAGCTCTGCCTATGCTGCTTTCAACGCTTATTACAGCTCCTTTCCTCCCACGGAAAGAAAAGAGACACTTCACGCGACTGCCGTCTGGAATACCTGGGGCATGTGGCGCAATAAACAATATGATATCCGGCCTATCTCCGATCTGGCACAGCAGCTTGGTTATGAAACGCTGGTGCTGGACGATCCCTGGGAGTCCTCACAAGGCAGCGGCAAACCCAATACGGTGCTTTTTCCAGGCTTTTATGAGGACCTGGCCTATATCCGCGGCAAAGGCATGCAGGTAGGGCTATGGGAAACTGTTGGCTGGGTGAAAGATCCTGCGGCGCTTGGTCTTGATACAGCAGACCTGGTGCTGGATCAAGCACGGCAGCCCTGCAAAACCAGCTGGAGCTTCGATCCGGCGGAGGCAGCGAACTACTGTCTGGATATTAGTTCTTCACGCGCACGCAGCTTCCTGGAGAAACGCACGGAATGGATCATGCGCAACATTAAACCGCATCTGCTCAAACTGGATTTTGGTTATGGCCTTCCCAACGCCGATATGGGCGTGCCTCGTGATCCGCGCTACAGGGGAGAACGCTATTGTTTTGAGTTGATCCGCCTGATAGCTAATGCTGCAAAACGTATAGACCCGAATGTTGTCATTATGTATTACGGGATCAGCCCTTTATGGGCGCCCATTACCGATATGGTATCCCTGGATGACCAAGGCGATCTCTGGTACAACATCCAGCAGGGGCACCAGGAATGGAGCATCTGGGCATCCCTCTTATCACAGCAGGGTGTGGCGGTGAGCGGCTCTTCCGGTTACGACTGGGAACAGGATGGAACGGTATTACGGAATACGGTTGTATTGGGCGTACCGGGCGCCGTGCTGCCGGTAGTAGCGCCAGGTGGCGACCCTGTTGCTGAAAGATATCTGAACAGACGCCTGGCTGTTAATAAATGGTGCCGCCGTCCGCCGTTCTGGGAACCTTGGTGGGGCAGCAGTATTACGGGTAATATGCAGCAGGCGCCGCGGCTGCGCTGCTGGGGGAGGAGGGAGCAATCTTTGCTCGCCGCCCTGGTGCTGGACGAACAAGCCGCTGATACATTCAAACTACCTACAGGAGAAGTATTGCATTGGTCAGGTAGCTGGGGCCTCATTGCACAAGATGCACAATCCATCACCACATCCCGCAAACTGGCTGTCATTCCCTTCAGTGTAGGTACGCTGGTTTTTCCTTGTACTGCAAAGCCAGACAGTGTGATCCTGCACAATGTAAGGGGGCAGTATGTATATGACGATTGGAAATGGGTGAACAAGCAGCTCTTACTGACCGTATCCCGGGCGCAGCTGGATACTGTAGCAGGATTCTATATCCTACATTGAAATCCGGCATAGCTTACTGCTCGTTTGTGAATGTAGTCCTGTGGCCGGTCTCGTTCTCATGCTTCGCACTTATCGCCATAGCTTCTGCTTTGGTCAATCCACTTTGGATAACTCCATCCACTGAACATTCAACTTTCCATGTTTTAGTACCGGTGACCGCGGCCTTTTTCTTTGGTGCCGCTTTTTTCTTCACGGCTAATTTCTTTTTAGGAGCAGCTTTCTTAGCAGCTGCTTTCTTTTTAGATGGAGACTTTTTTTTCATTTTATTTACTTTAACGAATTTTTATTTATTATATGCCAGATCTATAGAGGATCATCGAAAAAATACCTTTTGAAACGGTACAGTGGCCGACACTCCAATTTGCTTCCGCTGCCATACCGATTTTCCTTTATCTTTTGTATCGGTCATGTCATTGAATGCGAAAAACAGCTCGAAGTTTATCAGTGAGCTTTCTTTTTCCGAATCTTTGAATCTAAAAAGCATACCTATATGGGAATTAATGACTTCCTTCTTGCCTGAACGAATATCTACCGAGCCCGTAATATTGAGACCGAAAAATTGCTTCTTGCCTAGCATGGTTGTCGTCACTATCCCCAATCGATGCAGCCATGATGGAGAAAGCGTTTTGCCAGATATATCACGGAGTTTTTTCGAATTCGAAAACTCGTAGATCGTGTCGTTTTGCGTTCGCACACGTGATATTGACATCGATTGTTCATTTAAGTCCTCATAATTATTTGTTCGGATGAGAGAGTAATTGAAGTTGGCGTAAAAGGAGTTAATAAACTTAGCATTTTTAAATGCTATCCATGAATCCGTTCTTTGCCAGAAGAAATTGTAAGCACCGGTTAATGTCCATTTGTCAAAATCACTCTCTCCAATTCTTTTTGAAAGTACTAGCGCGCTATCGTAGGTAGAATAATTGTCTTTTCGGTATGCAGCCCCGAGGCTCAGCCAGTGCATCCGAAACCAGTTTATCCCTTCAGTCGTAAGTTCTTGTTGAAGCGCCAATTTGTCGGCAGCTTTCATTATTGCAGCTGCTAGGTCTTCCTCCTTAGTAAGGTCATCGTCGAGCAATAAAAGGGATTGTCTTGTTTTCTCCCGGCTGTCAATAATGCCCACTAAAGAGTCTTTATACTGTAGCCTGGTAAATTCGTTGGTATGGGGATCATTTACTATTAAATCGTATTTGTTAAGCAATTCGTTCTGCTGATTTAATTTTTGTAGTAGTAGTTCGCCTAAATATGGATTTTTTCTATTGTGAATCAACCAAATACTGTCTACTACCCGCTGGCGCTTCCTGTAGTTTAGATCTGCAGACGGGCCTCGAAACTCAATTTTTCGTAAGCCTGGTATCAGAAATGAAAAACTACCAAAGAATTCCGTACCTGCAGTGGGCCTATCGCCTGAGAAAATGACACCGCTGTTATCGGTAATATTCAACGCCGTTCCCACACTGAAAATGGTGTTTTTCTTCTTCTTTGAAAGTGTTAAATTCAAGGTTGTCTTATTGTCGGCTACACGTAGTGCCGCTGAATTACCCTCTGTGAAGCTTTCCCTGTCGTATTTTATTAGCGTAAAATATTTGTCAAAATAGTGATCGTAGCCATCACTGGAAAAATAGTGATCGTTGTTCATGTCATCTTGAATCTCCTGTTGGCGTGCATTCCGGTATGTGTCGATTGCACTGGCAATCTTTTGCAGCCTGGCTCGAAGTGTAGCCTGTACGTATGTATCCTGAGCCGACAATCCCTGGTAGACCAGGAGAGATAATAAAAAGGGAATGAATTTGTTTCGCATACGATTTAATGTTATACTGGTAAGAGATATCCTTTATTTTTTGCCGCGCTATGTAGGAATTGAGCAGAAAAATAGAAGCCATCAGCCACTAAACCAGGTACTTCGTTGATTGTTTTGACCTAAAGCACATGGAGAGGATAATTATTAAGATACAGGCTTCGACATAAAGCGTTGATTTCTGGGGATCACTTTAATCGGTTATTTGATTGCTGCAATTTTATGAAAAATGTTATTCGCTCTATCTCCAAAAAGGTGAAAGATGCATTTTAACTCGTGACCGCCAGAGAAATTAATGTAAGATTGCCTATTAATACAATTAATACTATAGAGATTAGTTAAATAATTTAATAGTTTAATGTTCTTCTTTAGGAATTAAAAAGCTGCTTTAGATAACATTCAGTCTGAGGTGATCACTTATATTCTACGACTAATTAAAATGTATATTCTGTAAAGCTTTGCAAATTCAGTAAGTATGGTTTCTGCTATATTCTGTTCTGAGAGATCCGGGTCATTTGGGTGATAGTTTCTGCCAAGTATGTAGTAGTCATCGTAGTTGTCTGTTAACATAAAATCACGTAGTATTCCGGGGGATCTCAACTCATCCACCCCCAATGTATTATCTCCGATATTTAACCAATAGGCATCCCCTAAATCTTGTATGTGCTCGTAAAGAGGCAAAAGAAAGCTGTTTTCCAGGACTTGAGATCTTATATAATGTCTATCGTTATAGCTACCATAAGGTTTTCCAATGAAGAGAGAAAGCCCAACATAAGTTCCGCTATTGGAATTCCTTAGTATTACTTGTATCCTGATATTTTTGGAGAATATTTTGTCAGCGCTGGCTTGGAGCTGTGCTGAGCTCTTCCCATAGTTGAGCCATATGGCGTCCATGGGACGGTCGTTGTTCCCCCTTGTGTGCCAGTAATAAGAAGTATAATTGTTGCTCCTGGCAGGCAGGTGCAGATCAGCTATTCCATATTCCCTAAAACGGGGATAAATTAAATTGTTTAGTTCTATTAATCGTTTTCTTACTCTACTTCTCAGATTGACTATATCGTTTGAGGTCTCAAGATGGTAAATAGGAGAAAATATCTTAAAATCACTTTGGCGAAAGAATTGTCCATTCACTATAGTGATATTATTGGCATTGGGAAGATTGGATTGGTATTTGAATTTATCTTTATTGGACTTTACCGTTGAATCCAGTGCCCTGTTTTTCTTGTAGAGCAACTCGTATTGGTCAATATAGTCGTTATCGAAATCAATTCCAGTATGGAAGGTGTGGTTAACCCACCCGATTAATTCCTGGCATTGGATCTGGTCGGTGATCTGAAAGTTCATCTCTATATTCTGAGCAAATCCACCCGCTGTGGCATTGGCAGACCCTATAAATGCTACCAGGTTTCCATTTTTACTTTTTATGACGTAAACTTTAGGATGGAAGATTGAATTTGTTGAGTAGATTTTTGATCGAAAGGTGATTGGATTGCTTTCCTGCGTTCTTAACACCTCTCTCAGCGTGCAAGGCCTGGTTGGTAGATCAATACCAATGACCATTTTTGTTTTACAGCCTACTGGGACTTTTTTGAGTGTTTCTAACCCAAAATTATTCAGTAAGGCGACGGCCACCCATAGTTCATCTGCCGTTGAAAGATGCCGGGTGAGTTCGGGGAGAAGGTTAGGGATTATCATATTTCATGATTTTTGTATTACTCTCAGCATTATTGAGGGAAATATCCATTTTATGGTTGCGTATTATATTCCACACTCAGTATGGCCGCTTCGGCCGTATCAGCTACCCAGAATGCAAACTTATTGGAGCTCAGTTTATAATCAGGCTGGGTACCAAGCATTTTTTTACAACGCAATGTTATTGAAAAGAGGAATATCCGCAAAAAAAAGTGGGTGAAGAGTTGATTTGACGCTAGAAATACTCAAAAATTGCAGTTATCCGCACTATTATTGTTATTCATGTAATGAAAAAATTGACTGTGAACCCAATAGATGATTCTCGCTAGACCAATTAGTTATATTTATACAGCGAAAAATCTCTGATTTATAAAATTTTAGTATATTGAGAATTGAAAGGATGCCCCAAAGCCCTCTTCAATACATTAGAACTGGGATCATGTAGTCCCTTAAAAAACCACTAACAATAACTCATATGAATGCTTATCCCTACTCGCCCTGGCAACAAATGATGCTATAGATAGATAAATAAATGGATCACTTAGTAGATTAATGTTTGCAAGTTCCATGTCGATTTTCTATCAGCCGGCCCCTACGAATATTTGGACACCTTACCCCTCAGAGGAATAAACAATAGTCCTAGTTTAGTATGAACGAGAAAGAATACTTGATCACATTTCCAGAAAAAGTTTCTGAGAAACAGTATGACCGCTTGTATAACAATATTCTAAATAGATTACCCCAACTAATCAAACAAGGTATCAGAATCGTTTTTGATTTATCCTCGGTTGAATGGTTTGCGAATCAGGAACTGCTTGTTTTTACAGCTATCTTAAAGTATTTAGTTGAAATCAAACACGATTTCTTTGTCAAATTCCTTCCCAAAGAGGGCGGAGAAAAAATTGACAGAAGAAAAGCTGTGCAAATTGTTCAAATTTGGGAAGTTTGGAAGATTGGAAGTATCATTGGAAATCAAAACTATGCGAAGCATTTTGATATGACCTCCAATTTTACTACCGTACTTAGACAAAAGTATGGGATCGATACCAGCAACCAGGAGATATATAATCGCTACGGAGTTACTCCCTTTATATCCCTGGAAAAAATAGAGAATTTTGATGACCTGAGAATTTCGGAAAAACTTTCAAAACTCTATCAACTGAATGATGCAACAAAAGAGATCTTACTGCTCAATAACTGCAGAATGCCTTTTGATAATAAGACCCTAAGCTCTATTATCACCAAAGAATTGTATGAAAATTTTCTGGACCATTTCCAGCCCAATCTATTTAGGACTACGAAGAATTATTCTTTTTTAAGTATCTCTTTAAAGACCAAGTTAAATGAAGTAAGACGTGGCGCTGAGAGTATTCAAAGCATATTAAAAAAGAACTTTGACGAAGAGATGATTCCTGAATTGGCGGCATTCTACACTGACCCCCAAACAAAAGAATTAAAGAACCAATCCATACTGCAACTGACGTTTGCCGATTTTGGGAGTGGAATTTGTAGGACCCTAGAAAGACAATTTCTACAGGCAAAAAAGGAAGGTAATGTTCTTCAGCTTGAGGGTGGAAGCATTGATGATAATATCCTGGCATATGCATTCCAGTTTGATTCCTCAAAAGATCCCATAGATAAAAGATATTTAGGAAAGAAAACAATACCAAGAGGGCTATTCGATCTAATAACAATTGTACGCCGGTTTAATGGCCTCCTGATTGCAAGAAGCAACAGGGGTAAGATTATGTATGATTTTTCGCGTGGGCAATCCTTCAATGAGGCAATATCAAGATTTGGAGATCCAAACATTCCCTTTCAAGGTACATTGGTAAGTATTTATCTTCCTGAAAGGAAGATTGCCGATGCAATATCTGCAGCTCCTATTAAACCTTTTGAAAACTTGGATACGTTAACATTTCTTAAGAAAAAGGTAGTAAATCTGACATTGTTTGATATACAGAGTGAAATTAAGAAATTAAATCTCACTAAAGATACTTTTTACAATAAGGTATTTGAAAGGTTCATTTCAATTTTTGAAAATGAAGAAAATGAAACGCTATTCTATATCGATTTTAATGGATTTGAAATTGATGAGCGGGTGACCAAAAAACTTATATACTTTCTTACTACGGACTACAGAATAAACTCCAATTTGAGCGTTATTATTCTCAATCCTCCGCCATATACGTACCTGGATAACATAAGAAAAGAAATGTTGCTATTGCCCGAAGTTGTCAAGCAATATCATTTCCATCCAACACCATTCGTTTATTTCAGCAACAAAACAAATGATATTAGAATATTCTGGCTCGGAATCTTTTCAGATCCCGACATTGACAGGCTTAATAATCTGCTGTTTGAAATAAGTGATCTCCGTCATAGTGATTTTGAACAACCGGAAAGCATCATTGGGAATGTAAATTATTATGATCAGCATGGCAATCTGATAAGTCTTATAGACAGATCGAACATCATCTCTGTATTAAATTATCAGAGGGAGTTATTAAACCTAAACCAGGTAAAAAGACTGGTTTTAAACTGTCTAAAAAGGGAGCCGCAAATGGTCTACCTGTGTAATGGCAATTATTATCAGGAAGTTTACTTGCAACTAATAGATTTACTGATCAATCGGGAGAATTGCCGATTCCTGGCAAATATTTTATTTGAGAAACTTCAGGCAAACTGCCAAAATATTGAGGAATATTGTTTTATATGCAACACGGCAAGCAGTCAGAAGATAATAGACCAATGGATAGCAACAGAGAAAATTGAAAAGAAGAAAGCCTTTGCAGTAAAAGGTGATCTATCTCAATTCCTTGACGCTATCCGGGAAAATAAAATTTCCAACGGAAGTAAATTTATCCTGGTTTGTGACGTTCTTTCAACTGGTTATATGTGGAACAAATTATTGCCAATACTTACACAAATTAATATGAAACTAGAGAAAATTTGTGTAATAGTGAATGGTATCGATGTAACCTTTGAACCAACAATACAACGTTATAATACCTTCAGGGACAATGTTGTAAGTCTGATTGATTATCCTATGAGAAAGTATAGGAGGTCAGTCTTCCGGTCCCAACTATTAGAAGGGGCGTTACGTGTCAGGAGAATAAACCCATATACAAATTCGCCAATAATCCAGTCTATCGAGCAAAACATAAATAAGACTTCCTCGTTACTAAGCAATGAAGCATTTATTGATATTTTGGATGAATCGCATATTAAGGCCGGTTATTATAAATTCAACAATTTAATCCATCCATATTTTTTTGATATGGATACCTTGCTTAAGGATGATTCAAGATGCAAGCGTCTACTACGCGAATTGTTTTCCAAAATGCAGCCTTCACTTATAAAAGATCTTGATATACTTTTCTTTCCAAAGAACTCAGGAATTGAAAATCTTGACCTGGCATATTTAAGGGATAATATCTTAGGTAATCACAAACTGGAAATAATTGAACTTGAACGGTTTGCTACAAATGAAGGTTGGCGTTTTCCGCATCCTCCTGAATTTCTATACAAGATAGCCGAAGGTAAAAAGGTCCTTATCCTGGATGACGGATCCTGTTCAGGTGAATCTGTCATTCAGATGGTTGATGAAATTGCGACTTTAAATGTTAGTCAGATTACTGTTCTTTCTATTATTGGCCGGATAAACGACCATAAAAAGGACTTTTTCTCGAGGATAAGAATGGTAACAACGAAGGAGGGTAGCATTAAAACAACCATATTATTTGGTAGTCACTGGCATGTACCAACCTATTATATTGAGGAGAGCCCTGTCATTAAGGAAAAGGCATGGTTGGAAGAAATTCTGCAGCATTCCAATTTGCCATATAAAATAAGAATTACGGCTGAAAATGTTTTGGGCGAATTAAAACTGAAAGAGATAAAAGAACCAAACAATAGATATTTATTACAGCCGAAAAAAGGAGCTTTTATACTAAAAGACCTTTTGCTTAGCAAAGAGGCTATTGGAAGGATCTCCACTTATCGATTTTACAAAGAACATTTTGATTTTTTCGACGAATTTATTTTAGAGTATGAAAATGAGAAAGCTTCAGAGGAGCGTTACAAAAAGATAGAATTAATCGCAGCAGTTTTCCTCCATGAGCCTAATTTATATGGCAGGGTGAAAGAAGTTCTCCCTGATTTAACAGAGAAACTGGAAGTTTTTATAACGACTATCTTTTTTGGAAATCCAACAAAGGCGAAAAGACCCATCCTTGATAAGAAAAGCTTGTATTATAAATGGTCTAATAAAAATTTGTTTCATTTATATTTTATTGTTTTTCAAGGAGAGCAACTGTTCGCAGAATTGTCAGCTGGAAAGTTAATAGAAATAATGAACAGATTCTGCCAAGACGAGACTGACTTAAACTATTTGCTATACCGCCTACTAAGGTATTTGCCGCATAAAAATTCCACACCCATAGATATGAAATATGCAGGTAAAGTAGCCTATTTACTTAATGCAGTAATTGAAAACCATACGCTGAATGGCGGCTTGATAAATAAATGTAAACGATTTCGCTCATTTATCTCTACCCTGTCAAACAATAACGATTTCGAAGCGGCCATCACCAGACTAAAAAACAATTACAGCAAGCTAACAGATGATCAATACCATAATCAATCCGTTACTGTACAGGTAGATGTAATTGTAACGCAGCTGGAATTGCTTGAAAGTAAGTATGACCAGTCTTGTGTTAATACAATTAATAAGGTTTGGCCAGACATATCGGCATTTATTGAGGATTTATTATCATTTAGTAAAACATACCCGAGTTTCTTCACGCCATGTGAGGAAAAGGTATACAGCCGATTAGAAAAGAATAATGACTCTTTACGAAGCATCCACGGTGAATTGTCTGAAGCAATATATTCTTTATCGGAAAAGTCTGAATTTGCAAAGATCAGCAAACTCATTCAAAATGTGTTCCAACGATTTGTTATTAGCTCCTCTGTTTACCATGAGATATTTTCCCGTATATCTACTCCAGATATCATTGTTGAGTATAACTTATTCTTAATGCAATTGGAAACACTTTTTCCACATATAGAATGTGTTGACAACAAACAGGATGGTCTTAGTGCGGCAGTGGCTGTCCCCGAGTATTATATAAAAGACATTATGTTTTCAGAGATTTTGAAGAATTTCAGGCATTGCGACCCCACAAGGAGAATTTCGTTCAATTGGGAGGTACAATCTCAATATTTAATTCTTACAATCAGCAACGGAATGCGTTCCAATAATAGAAACGGAGGCGGTGGCTCAGGAATTCTAAAATTAGAAAGCTTGAGTAGAATGCCGGATGATATAGTTAACTATGAAAAGGTTGAAGTAAAGGAAACTAACGAATTTTTTCAAATTATTAAATTAAAAAGAATATAACATGACCAATTCTTTAAAGGATATTACCCTATTAGTGTTTGATGAACGTGAACATTTTAACAATCCCACCACTCAATTAAGGCTTGGAAATGATTTATTTAATAAGGTGGTATTAGTTGAGAGCAAATCAGACTTTGACAAAGAGTATGAAAGCCTAGACCCTTTGGAAAAGTTTGTATTGATATGTCATGTATTTCATGCGGGGAACGATAACAACATTCCATTACGAGGTTTTATCCGTTTTAATAGTACCGGCATAGAGGATAAATACAAGGTTGCTCCTATTTTAGTCTCTGCAGGTGATAGCGGGAATGTAATGAAAGCATTATATGAAAATGAAAATGTACGACTGCCTGTATACTTGTATTCCACAATGAGAGACCATATTAAACAAGATCGAATAAAAGTATATACTAAGAGTGATCTTGATAGCGCCTCCGCTGAGCCCATCAACCTATTAACAAATCGAAATGCAATCAACGTGAGCCAATTTGACTACGCAATAATAACTGCGCTATACAGAGATGAATTTGAACAGCTAAGGTCATACTTTGAATGGACCCCTCAGAGTGATTTTGTAACAGCAACAAAAAAGTATCAGGCGGGCTATTTAAAGGGGCACCCAGAAAAAAAGGTAATAGTAGGTATTCCTGCCGCAACAGGCATGGTTGACACTTCTATTATAGCGACAGAAATGTTGCATCTTTTTAGACCCAAATACCTGTTTATGTCTGGGGTTTGCGGTGGGAAAAAGGATCTTGAATTTGGTGATATTGTAGTGGCATCAAAAGTTTTTACATTTCAGAAAGGTAAAATCAGTGATATAGTCGATGAAAATGGTAAAAGGATCAAACTTTATGATGAAAACAAGGAGGAAGTCAATTATGAGTGTCTCTATGACCGAGCTGGCAACCAAATCCAGGTTACTGTCGAAAAATTTGAAGTCGAGCAAGACTCCATTATGGAGATCGATCCCCTGGTGAAAGATAATCTGGAAGGTGTGATTGAATCAATTAAGACTTCAATAAATAACGAAATTGAAGCCTATGGTAAGGAAATAGATGTCCATTTCGAGCCCATGGCCTGCAGCACTATGGTCATCAACAAACAAAATTTCTTTGAAGATCATATAAAAGTTGTGGATCGTAAAGTGGTAGCAGTTGAAATGGAAAGCTATGGAGTTGCGAGAGCAACCAGATTTGCTAATAATGGACAAACAAAATGGGTGATTTTTAAGGCCGTTATGGACAATATGAGCTTTAAAGACGATAAAGCGAAGAAATTTGCAGCCAAGACAAGTGCATTATTCTTAAAAGAGCTTCTACAACGAAACATCTTGTAACCTGGCTGCAGGGTAAGGATGTGTAAAAGAGAGCGGTTGTATCTGTAGTTATCAGACCGGTACACAACAGAGAATCCGGAATTGTCTCGATCTTCAGCCGTGACATGGGTAAATTACTTAAAAACTGGGAAAATTAGACTAATGCAGTATCTTTTGTTACTTTGTCTATATCGGGAGAGTTTTCGATATTTCGCAGGCGAATGCATATGAATCGAAATTGACAATACGGTGCAAGTTTATTGTTGATATGAAACTTTTACAAATAACAGCGATTGCTGTGGGCTTTTTCTTTTTGGAAGGATGTATTTCCGCTGTTCATGTTAAAGGAACATATGCCAACGTTTATGCCGGAATAGCAGGAGAGAAGCTAGACTTTTCTCAGCAACCCGGCAAATTTGAATATGTTTACAGAACAGAAGGAGGAATAAGGAATTACTCATTTGGAACCTGGAGACAGCAGGAAAGATGATCTTCTTAAATGGATTGGCTGATAGTAATGTCAATGTGATCAATATGGAAAGTAAAGTTGAGGATGCCCCGAATGAAACCAGCGATAACATTGAGATACAATACAAGGATGATCCACTTGATCCATTTACCAAAGTTGATATTGTAGTAAATGAAAGCGTTGGTATCCGTATACCGGGCGATACGGCTTACTTTACTAATGCGGTGATAAGAACGCTTCAGATAAAATCTTATCTGGCCCATGAGGGGGGATTATTGGGAACTCCTCCGCATTTAGATACCCTGTTTTCTCCGCCGAGCCATTTCAAATACAGGTAAACATAAAAGGATTCTCCTTAAATTTAATGTAGATTATAGTGATTTTTACAGGGTCAGGCTCACAGATACGTTAACTGTGAAAAACAGGCGTACGCTTGTATGGGGTAAGCGCACGCTTAAAAAGCTAAGGAGCTAAGTACAGGTTAATGGCAGCAATCCTGATAATTTAAGCATAGAATTAAAGCCGCATAGATCGCATGATTTACGCGGCTTTTCTGTTTCGTGGCCTATGAAACATTGCTTTTTTGTATAGACAACTCTTACCTTGTTAAATAATGGGTCAGGTGAAAACATTAAGTTATTTCCTATAATTTCTATGATTGCGCGCGCCTGGGTTCGTCAGTGTGGATCGACCGTCATCGATGAACGATGTCCCGTCGTAATAGCCCAGTAATCGATCCACTGCCGTCGGATGCCATTGGCTCGGTTCATGAGTTCCGCACTTGGCGTTCGCCCGTGCTCCACGATCACCACGATCCCGGTGTTGAAATGTCGCTGGGAATGATTGACGTCAGGTAAGCGCGGGCCCTCCGCGGCGATGACATCTTGAATCGTAATCCTCATTCGTTGGCCTTTGAAGATCGGGCGTCCGTTTGCGTCCGTGCCGATCCGCACAAGCGGCTTCACGATGTAGAAGTCGGGCACCTCAGCGGCGGCGATCAATCCCATCAGGTAGAGGTCGAGATAGGAGTACCCTGAGGCGGGTACGAAAAAGCCATCGCGCAATTGGGTGAAGGTGCCGTCAAGATTGTCTTGCCATGCGCTTCCACCCAAGGTGGAAGCCTCGAGAGGTAGCGAGTATGGATACGCCACCTGCGTCTCCAATCCAGGATCCCAGTGGGGCCATGCTCCGAGTGAGATCGTTTGGCCATTCACGCGGGCGGCAGCATACGCCAACCAGCGGTGTCCGATCTCGTGACCGAGGTGTCCGACGGCATAATTGTACGGACGGGGCTTCCCGTCGGGTGTCGCCTGCGCGAGTGGGCGTGTATAGAACGAGATATTTTTGGGGTTTCCGCCTGGTGCATTGTCGGGCGAAAACGCTTGCATTTCGTTCGAACCGGCTAAAAAAAGAGAGGCTGCACCTGCTGGTACAACCTCCCGGAGTAGACACCCTACCAGGGGTGACACTTTTTTCCGCTAGTAAGGTAAATATTTTAAATGGCCCCTTTCTCTAATTTCACCATATTGTCCGCATTGGCCAGCTTTTTGTCCTTTACGTCCCTCGCAGGGAAACCGGGCGCTTAAGCATAAACCTCCTCAATTCGCTGACGTCTACATTGAGAAAAGAAGCAATCTGCTCTTCACCTGCATAGTCAAAGACCTCGGAGTTTCCTTGCTTAAGCTTCATATAGTTTTTAAAAGGGCTTAGATATTGTATATCATCTATTCTATTTGCCGTCCGCAGCTTATGTTGTGCTCTAATAAAGTGGTAAAAGTCGCGGTCTTCCTTATATTCCTTCAGATACCGGAAGGTGCGGCTGTATTCGAGGTGATAGAATTCCGCATCTTCGGACAACACGATGTTGCTATATGGAGAGCTTGGGATTACAAATTCTTTATCCGTCCAAAACCAGGATACCAGCTGCTGATTTTTATGTGTTTGGTAATATTCATAGGCAAAGCCTTTTTCAAGGTAGCCGTAACAAGGAGTTTTGGGCGCCCTGGGTATTGCTTGTATTTGTCCAGAGATATGTGGCGTTTTTGCCAGGAGGTGAAACAGTTCGTGGTTTATCATAATATAGATTTTGAAGTTGAATCAGATGGCGGCGTGCAGCCGCTATGCTTTGATATTTTTGAATTTTCTTAATTCATTCACACTTATTCTGAGATAGGAGGCGATCAGTTCTTCCTTTGCGCGTTGAAAAACCCAGGGTTTTTGCTCCAGTAGCTTGATATAATTTTCAAGGGGCGTTAACTTTCTGAGGTCATTGATTCTTTCGGCTACCGCCTGGTTGTGGCGGTCTCTGAGGCCCCGGTACATCTTGCGGAAATCCTCAAACTCTCTTAATGTCCTGAACAGGTGACCATAGGTCATTGTGGCGGTTTTGGCTTTTTCTCCTGTTATTAAAGAGCTATAGGGTGACGTAGGGATGACAACATCGCCATCGCCCCAAAACCAGGAAACAATCTTAGCTCCTTCAATAAAATAGACTTCATAAATAAAACCACGTTCCAGGACATAGCAGGTGTCAGCAGCTGGTTTGCGTATGAGGTGCGGCGTAGGGACATCTAATTTAGTGTTACGTGAAACGCCGCTCAGTTCATTGAAAAGTTCTTTATTGATCATTTTGTGGTTATTTGAGATTTTGATTAATAAGGTGATTTGTTTACTCATTATCATTTTGAACGAATAGCTCCGGATACTCCAGCTGTAATTCATCATACTCAGCATATAGTTTAACTAAGAAGGCATCAATGCCATCCAGTTCCAAACAGGCAGCTTCGTCTTCCAATTTTGAGCGGGCTTTAGATTTATACTCGCCGATTTCCTCATCAGGTACCTGGTACCAACGTTCTTCCTTTGGAAAGCCTATAATATCCAGAACTCTTTCAAAAAGCCTAATGCCGCCGATATAAGGCAATTGTATACCGAGGTCGCCCATCTGACAGCGCAATTCTGTTAGATTTATATAGTCAGCCATCAATTTCTTTATTACGTCGTGATTTTTATTCATAAGATCATTTATAAAAAGGTCTGAATAACATTATAACACTTTCTCCTTTTTTTTCGCCTGGTACCTGCCATTCTTTATCTTGTACAGGGTATCCTTGTCCATCCCGAGGTAGGAGGCGATATATATAGCGGGTATCCTTTTTTCCAGGTTTGGATACAATTTCTGAAAGAGCTGGTACCTTTCTATGGCTTCATGTTTTCTCAACATATTTGCCCGGTCTTCGGCCAGGATATTATAACGTTCGTTTAAGATGCGGCCTACTACATTAAATTCCAGTGATTCTTTATATAGTTGTTGCAATTCATCATAACTGATGGAACCGAGCACGGTTGGTTCTAATGTTTCAATGTACTGCGTAGAAGGTTCCCGGTTATAGAAGCTGCGTACGGAAAAGACTACATCGCCTTCGGTCATGATCCAGATCGTGCTTTCACCGGAATCGTCATGGACGTAAGCTCTTACTGCCCCTTTCTGGATGAACCAGACACGTGAAGAGGTCTGTCCGGGTGTCAATAGTCTTTTTTTGGCAGAATATTCGTCGATGTGCAGTATTCCGTGTAAAGTTTGGACTACAGAGCCGGGAAACCAGCTAATATCCAGCAAGAAGTCGGTTATTTTTGCTACCATTTTAATAGTTTTTAAGTTAAATAATTGATTTTGGTTTACTTATAATTTCAATGCCAAGGTGTTTATCGTATTTTAACGAATAGAATAGGGGGGTGGTGTTTCACCGGGGTTTCATAGGGGTTTCAGTGGGAAGAAAGGGGCTTTTCCTGGGATGTTACCGGAGTAGCAGCATATGAAAAGCCCCCTGTCTTCCGTCAATCGCTCATAAATGGCCGCACTTCTTCTTCTGTCAGGCCGGTATATTCACAAAATTCTGCGAGGGTAAGAATTTCGTTTTTCTCCTTTCCATAATGTTGCCTGATCTGCTGTAGGAACCGCATGGCTGTACGGGCACTTTTGCCCGTTAAACGCTCTATATCGTCTGAAAAAATAGTGATCCGTTGAGGAGGTTGTTGTTTCATTGCTTGCTGTTTTCAAGGATAAATATGTGGGGTAATGATGTTATTCAAATTCTGCCAAAACCGCCAAAACCGCCATTTCCGCCAAAACCGCCATCCCATTTTTTTCGTTTTCTGCTTCTCGTTAGTATTGCATTATCAAACTAAAAGTTAAAAATATGCAACACTATTATAACGCTGAAATGCCTTTCGGTAAAGGATTTCATCATGATGAGGGCTTAAACGGCATGTGCCCTATAACATGCTGCCATTTGTTTTATTCTTTAAATCAATTTTTTATGGCAAGTAAAAATCTAAGTAAGAAGATCGCCACTGATCCGAATTATGAACGTGTTCGTGAGAACAATGCCGAATTTGGAAGAGCCGGTAAAGCCGGTAAATTACTCACCGATGCATTGCGTGCGGTGGTCAACAAATCCAGGGATTCGAAGCAGACCTCGCGGCTGTCCAAAGTGATGGATGATGTGCTCAAAACCGACCAGCTGAACGACCGTGGGCAGCGGAAGGTGAGCGAAGGCGACATCATGCTGTTAAAGGACTTTGAATTTAACGTGGACGCGAAGCTGAGCGCGGTGTTCTTTGCCCCTTATACGGCGAGCATTGACCGTGTTAGCGGCAGCCTGAAGGTGGACATCCCCGTGTTTATTCCGGAGACGATGCTGAATGCGCCGCCTAATACTACGCATTTTGTGCTGGTGTCTGGCGCTGCGGATGTAGATTTTGATACCGGGACGAAGAACGGTGTTTATGCCGCTACCACTAACCTGGTCTACGGAGACGCGCCTACGGACGTGATCAGCCTGAGCCACACGCTTGCGCCTAACAGCACGGGATCCTTGTTCCTTGTTCTTGGGGTGAAGTTCTACCAGCAAGTGAACAATAAGTTCTACCCCCTGCTGAGCGGGAAGTTCAACGCTGCGGCGATTGTGCAGGTTGATGTGCCGAATCCGTAATGACGATGTCTTTCTGTAAGGAGCCATAAGGTTGCTTTTCTGGTCCCCTCCATTCCTGGAGGGGATTTTATGACCTTCTTTTGCCGATGTATGTTGTGCGAAGATTGAGCAGGTCGCTGTCTGCAGTTTCCGGCAAATGGTTTTGAGGTATTGTATGTAATTGGTGCGCATTTAGTTTAAGTAATTAGTACGGGTTAGAAAATCGAGGATGTCCAGTGGATTATAATAAAACACACGCTTCTGCCGAGTAAATGGAATGGCGTTGTGCTGGCGCAGCACGGAGAGCTCACGTGGGGAGATCCGGAAGACCTTAATAATCTGATGGCTGTTGAGCATCAGGGTTGTTAAGGTGTTCTGCTGGGAGAGGGCCTGGAGGACATCGGACAGGACCACTTTCGCGATGGATTGCTGGGAAGGGGTAAGTTTGTTCATTGGATAGTTTTTTAAAATTTTAACAATGGTTACCGGGTGAACCGGTTATTCAAATATTAGTGGCCGGCAATTTAAATAAGAAAATTATATGGTCAATAAGGCATATGTCGTATTGCTTTCTCATGTTGCATTCTTTAGTATTATATTACAAAACCTACTTTCGATTTGATTTAGCAAAGTTAAGAAGGGGGTTTGAAATGGGACTTGATTTAAATCAATTAATTGCGGGTTTTTTAAAATTATTTGGACTGAACGGTGGGAGAAATAACCCATATGGTTTTAAAATTGACCTGAAAGTCTATTGGAGTTGGTCTGATTGTCTACCGGTGGATTGGAGGAATGGGGGTAATTTTATAGTGGATAGCGTTGTGATAAGCCTGAGACTACGGAAGAGATACTTATTATAACCATTTACTCATATGCTGGTACGGTACGTTTCAAGGTAGGTGCGGTACATGCGCCGATTTATATATTGCTTTTTTGTTAAGAATGCTGGTGCAGCCTTCCTTTTTATAGAAGGAAGGCTGATCTGGCGTTGTTACTCCGCCATTTGTTTTATCGTCTTTCCGTCTTCACTGTTTGATTTTCTGGGATCTCTTTTATATGAAATGTAATTTACTATGAATAAAGTTAAAATAATGCTGACAGCAATGGTTGTTCTGGGCGCAGTAGGCGGTGTGCTGGCCTTTAAATCGGTAAGAGTAGGCAAGTTTTGTACTGCGGCTATTGTAAACGGGGCATGTCCGGCTACGCTAAAGTGCGAAACTGCTGCAGATATGTAGTCAGTACCGAATGCTGTTCCAAAATGTTATATGGTGACTTATACCACGGCTAATTGTTCCATTGATAAGCCTATGTGTTTGCCAACTCCGGATAGGTTGATACAGGACCAGGGAAGTGCAGCGAGCGACATAAGGTTTTTCGTTTTTAGCAAACCGGAACCAGCGGTCTTCTGTAGCTGGTAAACTAAACCCTATGAATGTATTTTGCCGTTCTCAATTTTTATCCGCTTTAATCCTAATTGCGTTTTCTGGATTTTCTCAAAATGTTGCTCAATCTTCAGATAGCAAATATGACAGATTAGGAAACGGTCGATGGAACCCAGCCGAGTACCTGTGGAGTTATGCTAAAAGCAAAGTAGCGAAAAGTGATAAAAGTCTTATCGATTTCACTGCCATTGATAATTGGCAGAGATTAGGAGATTATTTGGCTGTAAGTCCTAATGGAAGATACTTCGCCTATACCATTGAATTAGCAAGGCAACATCTGAGGGCAGATGGAATTGTGGATAGCCTGATTGTGCAGTCAATAGATAATCCGCAGCGCCGAGTGTTTGCTGCCGTAAAGCCTGGGTTTTTTACGCGGGATAGCAGAATATATGTATCGGGTTCATACATCATTCAGAAGAATTCTATTCATTATTGTTTTGCTATGGCTGGTAGATGCTCAATAAGTTGCTTTTGTCCAGGTAAAGCTCTTCTACGGCTGTGAATTCATTCTTGGGGAACCAGCGGCTTCTTTTTTGTCATGCTTGAGCGGGAGGTCTCCAGGGAGCTGAGCATTTATTGAATTTATCAGCGGCGGCGTGACAGTCTTTCATGGGTACCTTTGTCGCCAGCCATTGGCCCGATAGTGATAAAAGGAGATGATGGCTTAGATATCCGGGGCGGCGAAGTATTTAAGGACTTCGGTTCTTGAGGGAGGATATTGGTGAGGCTTATCTGAATTCGCGGCGCCGGTGATTAATATGATTATGGTGATATTTTTTTGGGGGGAAATGGGTGAGTGGGAGGATTTGGGCGAATCGTTGAAAGATTTAGGGAATGGGATATGGAGGTGAGTGAATAATGGGAGGTGTAGGGGAATTTCTTTTTTTAGTAAGTAGTAGTAGATTTGAAAATTGACCTGAAAGTCTATAGGAATTGGTCTGATTGTCTACCGATGGATTGGAGGGATGGGGGTAATTTTATAGTGGATTGAAGGATAGATCAGTGGTTCCCGTTAGACTAAAGAAGGTATACTAACTATAGCCATTTGCTCATATGCTGGTACGGTATGTTTCATGGTAGTGCGGCACATGCGCCGATTTACATATTGCTTTTTTATTTAAAGATACTGATGCAGTCTTTCTTATTGTAAAAGGAGGACTGTTCTGGCATCACTACTCCATCACTGGATCAGCCTACATTGTCTCTTCATTATTTGTCCTCTGTAATCTCATCTATGTCTGCTCAGTATTAGAATTGTTAGATTTTTTTTGGATCTGGACCTAAATTTCTACAAATATTGATCTGAATGTCTACCGGGGAATTGGAGGAAAGGAGCCATCCGTATAGAGGTAATTATATGCAATACTGCGTACCTGTATTGTAAATTGTTGGAATCGATATAAGGGCCAAAAGCTTTTAAAAGTAGGTGTATTAATTTAATTGAATTGTTTTTTTTGTACAAAAAACATGTTTAATATGAAAAAGCTAAAAATAATGCTGACGATTATTCTTGTAGTAGGTACGGTAGGAGGTGTACTTGCCATTAGGGCAAAAAGGACGGCGAAAGGTTGTACCACGGCAGCAGCGGCAAACGTTGCGTCTTGCGCTGCTTGTACCAATGGTGCTTTAAAAGCAAAAGGAGGGAGTACTAACTTTTGCTATGTGGAAACGCAAAATACTAGTCGTTGTGCAACAGATAAACCGGCTTGCACAACTGTAAATCAATATCAGGAGAATTAACGATGAAAAATCGGGAATTAAGAGTGGTGATCAAAGCCGGCAACAGCACTGTTGAAATGATAATAAGTCGCTGGCTAATATCCGTTGCTAATCTTCATGATCATAATTATGGTTAAGACGAAAAGGATGATGGATAAATTTCGAGAGTTAGGAGCTAGCCGAGCTACTAGAAGGGACAGCCGAAAACCTTTAGAAAGGAATTGGCTCATTTTTTAATGAAGGGTTAGCTTTTGTATTAGACAAGCAGATTTGTTATGAAAAGGCTAAAAGTGATACTGACTGCTATTCTTATAGCAGGGACAGTAGGAGGGGTATGGCTTCAAGGTAAAATAGGTGAAAAAGGTTTATACCACAGCAGCAGCTACGGGCATTGCTAGTTATGCCGCTTGTAAGAATGGTAATCTAATGTATCCGGTGATAGCACTAACTATTGCTATGTGAGAACTGTAAATACTTCTCATTGTGCAGTGGATCAAACGCAATGCATTACTATAGGCAATTAGTAATCGATTGGTAAATGTAAATCAGGAGAGGCTGACTCAAAGCGCTTTTGAGCGGCCCAGTTCAGAGCCGAGTAACTTGTTTCGAAAAAATAGAGGCTATTTATTCCAATATCCTAATATCACATAGGTCACTCATGAAACGAGAGCTGGCTGTCTCTTTCTTTTTTAGACTATTGCTCAGGGTCAGGAAATAATAATATTCTTTCCATTAGCGCATTGCCATTTATATGCATAAAACTAACCGTATCGCGATACTTCGTAGGAGGTAAATGTCTACCACCTCTTCGTTGAAGTTGTATGTAAGAGTAGGCCCATTATTTAGTAAAGTTTAGCTTTTTTTATGTAAAAAAGCATGATTATTATGAATAAAATAAAAGTAATGCTTACTGCTATTTTTATAATAGGGACAGTAGGTGGTGTGCTGGCCATTAAGGCAAAAAGATCTGACAGGTTTTGTACAACTGCGGCAGCTGTAGACGTTGCTCATTGTGCCGCTTGTAAGAATGGTATTAATGTGCAAAAAGGTGGTAGCGTTAAATTTTGCTATGTGGAAACTCTAAACACTGCTCGTTGCTCAGTAGACAACCCCGCTTGCACTACTGTGGATGAATTAGCAAACGATTAACCAGCAAGATTGGAATGAGGACCGCCTCAAAACTATTTTGAGGCGGCTTAGTTAAGCACTACTTTCAGGAAGACGATAAAGTTGGTCCTTTACCCTATAGCATTTAATGTGAAAGCAAAAGGGGGTAGCATGAAGCTTTGTTATGTTGAAACTGCAAATACTTCTCGTTGTACAATAGCTCAACGACCAACACTACTGTAATTCAGTATCGGGAGGATTAATGATGAAGGAAAGGAAGTTAGGAGGGGTCGTCTCAAAGTGCCTTTAAGGGCAGCTTGACTAGGTATACGTTTTCGGGGAAATAAGTTAAGGATGGAAATTAAGATTTTATATTATTATTAACACTTGCTGCTGCTCCGTGGTTGCGTTTTATTGTACATTTTGGTATTATGTCGTGGGACGTTGTTCGCTTTTTGAACCTTAATTCGGTATTCGGTCATCATCAAAGTGCAATAGTCAAATGTTATGGTGGATTAAAAATTTGTGGATTCGCTTGACTACGTCCGACAATTCGGCAGCTTATGAGGGAATTGTGTTAATCAGTTGCTAATTTTCGGACTGACGTTGATCCTTAAAATCTCATATGGGTTTTAATTTAATTTTTGAAATGTTAATCAAATTTTAATGACTGTTTATTGAAGAAGAATGATGATGTCTACTGACGTAAAACAGGTCAAACTTTTGAGTAAATATCAAAAGCATTCGTTAATTTTACTTTATCTGCTTAAATCAATAAGTTGATAACGTACCAGCCCCAAGTTGAACAATCAAGGCGAAACCATTTCTGACTATAGAATATTTATTCTTAATGATTTAAATTAATTGACGATGAAAGTTTTTTTTTCCGTTTTCGCTTTTTTTTTTCTAATCCTGATTTCTTCAATCGTGTTTTCTCAAACTATTTTTAAATCAATAGATAGTGACTATCCTAAATTGGAAAACGCTCACGGAGATCTTGATAGATTTCTGTGGAGCTATGCTAAATGCAAGGTAGAAAACTATAGTAAACCTATAGTCGATTTTAATGCTATTGATAACTGGCAGAGAATAGGGAATTATTTATCTGTTAGTAATAACGGGAATTATTTTGCCTATACGATTGAAAGAGGTAGTGAACGTTCTTTTGACCCCAATCAAAAATTAGATAGCCTAATTGTGCAGTCGTTAGGTAATTATCGACGTTGGGCATTTATTGAGTCAACCCCTGGTTTTTTTGCGGAGGATAGCAAACAATATATATATCAGGAAGAAACGACATTATGTTTTTTACAGCTTAACGGAAATCAAACTAAGTATGTAAAGAACGTAGACGGCTATAAGGTGCCAAGTAAAGATAGGAAAGGTTGGCTGGCTTACAGGTTAAAAAATAAGAACTCCGACGTTGTACTCCAAAACCTAGCTACAGGGAAAGAAGACCTTTTTCATGGCATATCGGAATATGAATTTGATAATAGTAATGAATGGTTGATCTGCAAAGGGAGGCCCAGTAATAATAAGAATGGATCAAAGGAGTTATTGTTGTATCATTTATCTACTGGCGTAGAGAAACGTTTTTTATGTGTAGTTGATTATTTAATTGCAGAGAGCGGGAGGGTAATTTTATTGAAAACCTTGGAGAAAATAGATAAAGCAATTGTTACGACTTTGAAATATGTGAGTTTGCCGGAAGGAAGAGTGAAAGTAATTTGGTCGGAAAAGAATAATGAAATTAGTTTAAGTAACTACAATATAGATAAGTTCGGAAGGCAGGTTGTTTTTAGTATTCGAGATAGCACCCAATTAAGTTCAAAGAATTTGATTAATAATAGCATTTGGTATTATGAAAGTAAAATGGCTAAAGCGATACAGAAAGTAACAGACGAGACTGCAGGCATTGATACAGAGCTACAAATAGAAGGTTCGGTGTCTTTTACAGACAATGGCCGCTACATTAAATTCTCTTTGGAGCCTAAGCCTTCGAGTAGAAGGCTGAATCCAGACATTGTAAAATTGGAAGTATGGAATCATAAAGATCTGATCTTGCAATCTGCCCAGATTGAACAATTAAAACATTCTAAAACTTATAACTCTGTTATCAACATAGAAAAGGGGCATGTAATACAATTGGATGCGGAAGATAAAAATTTATACCTGATACAAGGTGATTTTGCCATTGTTAAAAAGCTCAATCGAGACACATATGGGGATCGTTTTTGGGAGAATGATTACGGTTATGGTTCTGAAAGAGATAGTAATTGGTTGGTTTCCCTTAATGATGGCAGTCATCATCTATTGGGAAGCAAGGATGGGGATGTAACAACGATTGGGCGATTTTATTTTTCTCCAAGTGGCAATTACTTGATTTATTTTGATTATGGCAAAGAATGTCACTATTTTAGCTATGATTTGCGAAATAGAAAACTTACAGATATCTCCGCAAATGTAGATAATAGGCTACTGCGTTATATTGACCCTTTTCAGCGTACTGATAGCATAACCCTGAAGCCGTGTGGCCTCGCTGCTTGGTTAAAAAACGATGAGGGTATTTTAGTATATGACAATAACGATATATGGAAGTTGGATTTACAAGGTAAGAAAAATGCCACTAACTTGACAAATGGCTTTGGGAGGTCGCATGACATTATTTTTACTCTATTTAATAGCCGACGTCTTGGTCGCGATGTTCCAATTTTAGAAGATAAGGCGCCTCTGTTGTTGAGGGCATTTAGTAAAGATAATAAGTATAGCGGATTTTACCGTAAAGTTGTCGGCGTTGGTGGAGATCCAGAGCGGTTATATATGGGGAAATATTTTATGAATTTGATTCCATGGTGCCAAGACCCCAATTTGTCAAATAAAGGGATGCCCCCCGTAAAGGCAATAAATGTTAATACTTGGATCGTGCAACGCCAGTCGGATACCGATGCACCTAATTATTACAAAACGACAGATTTCAAATCCTTTGAGAAATTAACTGATTTTCAGCCTCAGAAGAGATGTAATTGGCTTTTTGAGGAGCTACATTCCTTTAAGTATGTTGACGGTGCAAAAGGGCAGGGGATTTTATATAAGCCTGAGAATTTTGATTCAACTAAGAAATATCCAGTGTTAATAGTATTTTACGGAAAATATTCTGATAATCTTTACCAGTTTCCTATACCAACTTATAATTGGGAAGCCATAACACCAGGGAGATCGCCAATTTGGTTTTTAAGTAATAATTACTTGATCTTTACTCCAGATATATATATAAGTCCACTGAAATATGGCCCTGAAGCATTTAATGTAATTGAAGGTGCTGCCAGATACTTGAAGCAACTACCTTACGTAGATGGAAGTAAACTTGGCTGCTGTTCCCATAGTTGGTCGGCAAAATTAGGATCTTACTTGCTTACGCATTCTAAATCATTTAGTGCAATGGCTATCAGTGAAGGTTTTTTATATGCTGATATAATTAATGCAGCGCTTTCTACAGACGAACGTGGAGAAAGCAGATTGGAGACCGTTGAAAAAGGATTCCAATTTGGAAATTTGTGGGAGAATAGGGATTCTTGGTTAGATCAGACAGCGGTGTTGAATGTTAATAATGCAAGTAGCCCATTGCTGTTATTCTGCAATAAAGGAAGTAGCGAAGAATACCAGGATCAAACCTTACAATTCTTCACCGCGTTAAGAAGGTTAGAGAAGAACGTTTGGTGGCTAAAATATGATAAGGGAGATCATATTCTGTCTGATTTAGATGAGCAAAAAGATTATACGATTCGTTGTACCCAGTTTTTTGATCATTATCTTAGTGAAGCACCGGCACCACGTTGGATGACTCAGGGCATCCCGGCAAGGTTGAAGGGAGTTGAAACCCGTTATGAATTAGATCCCACGGGTAACTGTGGAAATAATTGTAAAATATGTGAAAAATGGAATGAGCAGTATAAGAAATGTCCCCAAATGTTTAACGGACCTATCAATGAATGGCATCTTAAGAAAGACATTGAGTCTATAAATACATCGAATAGACAATAGAAAACTGAGTATTTAATAATATTTTTATCAACCTGTGGTGCATCGTCGTAAGAAAAAATAGCGACTTAGTTTGATCTGTTGCTTTTGACCCCTCTATTATGGAGGGGTTTTTTGTTGCTTCCAGATTAGAAATCTAAAGTTAGAAAATTACCTTGATTATCTCGAGACATTTTGCGTCAGTCTAGTTGAGCGAAGTTTTCAACAGGAGAATAAATGAAATCCTCTATCTGTATTGATTCTCCTAGAGAGGGCAAATGTGGTTATAGGACAGATAATCAAATTTCCGCGATTGATTTCCCTCTAACTACATGATTTCGAGATAAGCGGCTACCCCTACCTGAGCCGATTTTCCACTCGGATTGATCCAATTGTCTACCGATGGTTTATGAAAAAGAATGGATCTTCATAGAGAATTAAAGTATGTAAGAGGATAGGAATGATTGAACAGCGGAGTGATATATTTGT
>Ga0065165_1000104_pt1 | contig 140410 bp, 126 predicted proteins | sample AraplaMF_Cvi_mMF_FD_63813 | JGI IMG/M metagenome (GOLD analysis project Ga0065165, IMG submission 63813) | Arabidopsis root microbial communities from the University of North Carolina, USA - plate scrape MF_Cvi_mMF (version 2) (version 3) | ecosystem: Host-associated > Plants > Roots >... | reverse complement strand
TCGCCTACTACAACAACGACAGGATCAGGCTCAATCTAAACGGAATGAGCCCGGTGCAGTACCGGGCTCATCACACTAATCGATAATTGTTAAACCGTCCAACTTTTTGGGTTCAGTCCATCGTGCAGGGCATTTTTGTTTATAAGCTACTGGATTAACCCAGGCCTTTTAGAAAGGCTTTCGGTCATCATCGTCGTCATCTTCGAAGTCGTAATCGTCTTCTCCCGGGCCGGAGAACATGCTGCTTACCAGATCCTGGAACTTCATGCCCTGGTCAAGTGCCTGCTTGCCTACGAGCGAGAATTCGGCCATGCCGTGCAATGCGAATTCCATCATGAAGAGCTTTTCTTCGGCATCGCCGTAGGCTGAGAGCATATCCACGAAATCATCCAGGCCGTCGATGGTTTTCAGCCGTGCGATGTACTCGCGGTCGGTCATGTCGGCGGGCATTTCCATTTCGTTGCCCGCGCCAAACCATTCCACCACTTTCGCGTAAGGATTGATCTTGCTCTTTTTGCTCTTCTCCGGATCCGGGAAGAAATTCAGGAACTGCGTACGGATCGCTTTGCCGATCAGGTTTTGCGCCACGATCACCGGACCTTCCACTTCCCCTTCATAGACCAATTCCACCTTGCCGCAAATTGCCGAAACGACCCCGTAAAGGTCTGAAATGCGCACGTAAGTCGAGCTCTCGCCGTTGATCAGCGCTCTTCTTTCGGCGGTGCTCAACAGGCTTTCATAGGCCGAAATCGTCAAACGGGCGGAAACGCCACTTTTGCTATCTACATATTCACTCTCGCGGGCTTCAAATGCAATTTGCTCGATGAGTGTTTTTACCAGCTCGTTGACGCGCACAGTGCTCTTCTGCTCAGGTTTTACCACTGCTTCCTGCTCGGTAATGCGCTTGCCGGTCTCGATCGTTTTCGGATAATGCGTCACGATCTGACTTTCGATCCGGTCTTTGAGAGGCGTTACAATGCTTCCGCGGTTGGTATAATCCTCGGGGTTAGCCGTGAACACGAACTGAATATCCAGCGGTAACCGCAGTTTGAAACCGCGGATCTGAATATCGCCTTCCTGCAAAATATTGAACAATGCTACCTGAATACGCGCCTGCAAATCGGGCAATTCGTTAATGACGAAAATACCGCGGTGGGAGCGCGGGATCAATCCGAAGTGGATCACGCGTTCATCCGAATAGGGCAATTTCAATGTCGCAGCCTTGATAGGGTCGACATCGCCAATTAAATCCGCTACCGAAACGTCAGGCGTTGCCAGTTTCTCGGTGTAGCGCTCGTCGCGGTGCAGCCATTCGATTTCCGTATCGTTGCCTTCCGCGGCCAAAATGTCTTTGGCATAGCGGGAAAGCGGAGCGAACGGGTCGTCGTGCAGCTCCGAGTTTTTAATGTATGGAATATATTCGTCGAGCAGGCTGACCATCATGCGTGCGATACGCGTCTTGGCCTGCCCGCGCAAGCCCAGGAAGTTGATGTTATGCATGGAAAGAATGGCCCTTTCCACGTCGGGAATGACCGTTTCTTCATAACCCCAGATCCCCGGGAAGATATTCTCCTTGTTTCTGATCTTTTCAATCAGGTTATCTCTCAGCTCCTGCTTGATAGAACGCGACTGATAACCTGCTTTTTTTAGTTCTCCGAGCGTTCGGATTCCCAGTAGTTCTGTGCTTGTAAGCTTTGAGTATGTCATGTATAAAATAGTGGATTAACGCGCGTACGCCACCGAGCGCATTTCACGGATCACCGTGATCTTGATCTGGCCGGGGTACTGCATTTCTTTTTCAATTTTTTGCGAGATATCAAACGACAGCAAGCCCGCTTTTTCGTCGGAAACATTGTCGGCGTCGATGATCACACGCAGCTCGCGGCCCGCCTGGATCGCGTAGCATTTCTCTACGCCGTCGAATGAAAGCGCGAGGTTTTCCAGGTCGCGAAGGCGCTGAATGTACGACTCCATCATTTCGCGGCGTGCGCCCGGGCGCGAGCCTGAAATGGCGTCACAAACCTGGATGATCGGCGACAGGATAGAGGTCATTTCGATCTCGTCGTGGTGCGCTCCGATCGCATTGCAAACCTCAGGGTTCTCTTTGTATTTCTTGGCTAGTTCCATCCCCAGGATTGCGTGCGGCAGATCCGATTCCTCAGGCCATACTTTACCAATATCGTGGAGCAGACCCGCACGTTTCGCCAGTTTGGTGTTCAAGCCAAGTTCAGCAGCCATAGTAGCGCACAGTTTGGCTACTTCGCGGGAGTGTTGCAGCAGGTTTTGTCCATATGAAGAGCGGAAACGCATCCGGCCGATCATTTTCACCAGCTCGGGGTGCAAGCCATGGATACCCATGTCGATCACCGTTCTTTCGCCGATTTCGACAATTTCGTCTTCGATATTCTTACGCGTTTTGGCAACCACTTCTTCGATGCGGGCAGGGTGGATACGGCCGTCCTGAACCAAACGGTGCAATGACAGGCGTGCGATCTCCCTTCTTACAGGGTCGAAACCGGAGATTACGATCGCTTCCGGGGTGTCGTCTACGATAATTTCCACACCGGTAGCCGCTTCCAGCGCACGGATATTACGCCCTTCGCGGCCGATGATTTTACCTTTAATATCGTCGTTTTCAATGTTGAATACCGACACGCAGTTCTCGATTGCGTGCTCGGCAGCGGTACGCTGGATGGTTTCGATAACGATCTTCTTGGCCTCTTTGGTGGCGGTAAGACGCGCCTCTTCCATCGCGCTTTTGATGTAGGATCCCGCGCGGGTTTCGGCTTCCGCTTTCAATGCGTCTACCAATTGCTCACGTGCCTGTTCGGCGGTCAGGTTCGCTATTTTTTCGAGCTGGGCAACCTGTTGTTGCAGCGATTTTTCAGCTTCCTCCCGGCGTTTTGTAGCGGTTTCGAGCTGCTGGTTGAGGTTGTTTTTCAGGTTATCGAGCTCGCTTTCCTTACGCTTGGTTTGTTCCATGCTTTGGTTCAGGCTTTGCTCGCGTTGTTTGAGCTTCTGCTCGTTGCTTTGCAGGATGCTGCGCTTTTTATTGGCGTCTTCTTCGAATTCCGATTTCAAACGGAGGTACTTCTCTTTCGCTTCAAGAATGCGGTCTTTTTTGATGTTTTCGGCTGCTACCTCGGCATTCCGGAGAATTTCGGCGGCACGGTCCTGGGCTTCTTTTTCCTTTGCGTCGAATGATCGCTGAAAGATGTACTTTCCTGCAAAAATACCCACACCTATGGCGATGATATCGGACAGGATAACGATGAAATACAATGAATTAGACATTTCAATAATGGTTATATATAGTTGGTTTTACCGACTACACCCGCGTTGAAATGCCGAAGATGGAAGAAATTGAAAGTATATTTTGCAGATACTCTAAAATCAAAGGGTCAGGTATGGGTGTCAGCTCTCGATAGCACTGGCGAGCGTTTCGTCCAGTTTTTCCACTCTGCTCTTAAAAGCCGCTACCAGGTCGTCCATTTCTTCCTGGTTCCGTTGTAATGCCACCAGGCATTCAATAGAGGTTAATGCAATAGCCTCTATATCACCGTATACTTTCCCTTTTAATTTATGCTGTTGCACACGCTGCATGAACACCTCATACCCATCCCTGTAAAATTTCTCCTGATCCGCCGGAACGCTCAGTTTGAAACCTCTGTCCAGCAGTTTTATAAAGACAGAAACGTCTGGATTAGGTATGCTATTTTTTTTCATAAGGTATCTTCAAGCAATTCGATGCACTTATCGATCTCCTGGATATATCTTTCAACTGATTCTTTCAGTTCGGCAATTGCGCCTGTTGGTGTCAGTTTACTAGTGACAAGTTTAGCGAAACTTTTAGACTTATTAAAGTCTTTTTCTAAAGAGGTGTATTTTTTCCTTATTTCTTTCGATTCTTCCGTGAGCTTCGCATTGGCGGCCCGGAGCTCCGCGTTTTCACGCTGGAGCTCTGAGATCGACCAGTTTAACTTCTCTTTATGATTGATCAGGATTTCGAGTTTTTTCTCGACGTCGGACAGTTTGTGTTCGATAATACGTTCGGTAGTCCTCTCCATTTTCCTCAACTGAAAAAATCCGACAATGAAAAAACTGTGGTTTACTTTCTGATCACCGCTTCAAATTCCCTTTCGTAGGTAGCGATCAGGCGTTGCATCGTTTTGTCGATCACCTTGTCGGTAAGCGTTTGCTGCTCGTCTTGCAAAATGAAGCTGATCGAGTACGATTTTTTGCCTTCCAGGTTCGCGCCTTCGTACACGTCGAACACGTTCACGGCGCGCAGCAGATTGCGTTCGGTTTTGTAGGCAGCCTGGCGCAGCTCTTCGAAGGTCACTTTCTTGTTGAGCACCACTGAAAGATCGCGGCGTACTTCGGGGAACTTGGGCACTTCCGAATATTCCACCGCAGCATTGTATTGGCGAAGCAGATATTCCCAGTCAAAATCGGCGTAGAAAACCGGCGCTTTAATGTCCAGCTTCTTGGCAACGGCTGCATTCAGCAAACCAAAGGATACCACTGGTTTTTTACCGGCCAGCAATGTAAGGCCGCTTTTGAAAATGGCGCTGTCCGCTTCCTGCTTCTGCACGTCGCGTACTTTCATGGAAGTCAGAACCTGATTTACGAATGCGGCCAGATCATGGAAAACCACTTCGCGCGACTTCTCAAACCAGCTTTCCTGGCTGATATTGCCTGTCAGGAAAACCGATAGACGCTCCTTTTCGGTGTATTTGCCGTCTGTTTCATGGTAGGTTTTGCCGAATTCGAACACTTTCAAATCCTTTTGACGGCGGTTGCTGTTGTAAGCGATCACTTCAAGCCCGGAGAACAGCAGCGTCTGGCGCATTACCGAAAGATCTTCGCTCAGGTAATTCAGGATTTTTACCGGATTACCCGCAAGGCTCTCGCCTAATATGGCCTGGTACTCAGGTTTAGTCAATGAATTATTGATCATCTCATTGAAACCATTACCGACCAGCAGCTCTGCAACGCGCAGTTTGAGCTTTTCGGGGTCATTCACGGGGAAATCCGAAAGGTAGTCCGAGCTCAGCGCATCCGACAGTTCTACCTGACCGAAACCGTAAATGCGAAGTATCTCTTCGATCACATCCGCCTCGCGCTGCACATCTACACGGTAAGGCGGCACGATGGCTGTGAAACCCGTTTCTGTTTCATCGGTTACACGGATATCCAGACTTTCGAGAATGTCTTTGATCAAATCTTTACCCAAAGACTTTCCGATCAGCCGGTCGATGTTTTTGTATTTGATATTCACCTTGAAATCCGCAACGGGTTCGGGGTAAATGTCGATAACCTCGGAAGAAACGCTTCCGCCGGCAATCTCTTGAATCAGCAATGCGGCGCGTTTCAATGCAAAAAGCGGCATATTCGGGTCGGTACCGCGCTCGAAACGGAATGAGGAATCCGTTTTGAGCGAGAAGCGCTGCGCGGTCCTGCGCACCCACACGGGCGAGAAGTAGGCCGATTCGAGGAAAATAGAAGTCGTGCCGTCGGTCACGCCGGAAGTCAATCCGCCGAACACCCCGGCAATGCACATCGGCTCGGGGTTGCCACCGATGCCTTCACTGCAAATCATCAGGTCGTTGGCCGAGATTTTGCGCTCGATGCCGTCCAAAGTCACGAATGGCGTGTTTTCGGCAACGGTTGTCACAATCACTTTTTTGCCCAAAACCTTATCCGCATCGAATGCGTGCATCGGTTGGCCGAGCTCGTGGCAAACGTAATTGGTAATGTCGACGATATTATTGATCGCGCGGATACCGATCGTTTGCAGGCGCTGTTTGAGCCATTCCGGCGATTCGGCCACAGTAATACCCGAAATCGTAAGGCCGGTGTAGCGAGGGCAGGCCTCTGTATTACGAACCTCTACCGGAATCGGTAAAGTTTGGTTATCTACTTTAAACGCCTCAATCGAAGGCAAGGTGATCTCGCGCTTCAAAACCGCTTTCAAATCACGCGCGACGCCATAATGCGAAGCCGCGTCCGCGCGGTTAGGCGTCAGGCCGATTTCGATCAGGTAGTCGGAAGAAATGCCGAAATATTCAGCGGCAGGCGTGCCATTGGGTAACTGGGTATCGAGGACGAGAATGCCGTCGTGCGAAGTGCCCACGCCCAGCTCGTCTTCGGCGCAGATCATCCCTTCTGATAACGCGCCGCGGATTTTCGATTTTTTCAGAACCAGCGGCTGATCGCTGCCGGTCGGATATAATGTAGCGCCCACGGTCGCCACGATTACTTTCTGGCCCGCAGCCACATTAGGCGCGCCGCAAACGATGGAAAGGGGCGTTTCCCCGCCAACGTCCACGGTAGTAAGACTCAGACGGTCGGCTTCCGGGTGTTTCTCACGCGTCAGTACTTCACCGATCACCACGCCCTGCAAGCCGCCTTTTATCGATTCGATCTCTTCAATACCTTCGACTTCCAGCCCGGTGCCCGTCAGCAAACGGTCGATTTGTTCGGGTGTTTCAGTAATTTCAATTAAATCTTTAAGCCACTTATAAGAGATCTTCATCTAGAATGCTTTAATAACAATAAAAATTCAGGCGCAGCAAATGCGGCCTGTTTGCAAAATTAATGATTTAGTTTGAACGGCATTCGGCGATATCGCGCCACGTGCTTGTTTTTTATCAGGCTATCACTCCGCGTGCGTGGCTTCCTCGGTCACTTCGCCCGCGTGAATGGCGGCTGTCAACGTATTTTCGGCAGGCGGCACCGGGCAGGCGTAGCTTTCCTGGTAGGCACAATAGGGGTTATACGCCTTGTTGAAGTCCAGCACTATGGTGTTGTTCTTGATCTGATCCACCGGATAATCCAGGTAACGGCCGCCGCCGTAGGTTTGTTTGCCGCTGGTAGCATCGCGGAAAAGGACCGAAATGGTGCCCTCGTTCTTTAAAAGCAGCAGTTTTTGCGGCTGACCTTCGATATTGAAATTGGCATAGCCGTATTTTTCATATTTCTCGGTGGTACCGTCAGTATATTTCACGATTACCTCCTTATCGTCTTGCATATATGGAGAAATGTTGGCTTTCACGCGGAATGTGAGGCTCGGTTCGAAATAATGCAGGCCGTGGAATGCCTCCTTATCCTTGATAGGGGAGTTGTCGCCGGATTTGAACTGCTCGTCCTTGGCCGCGCGCTCTTCGAGGATCTTGGCCTTATAGGCCGCGGGGTTGGCTGCGATGGCATCGTCGGAGCTGCTGGTGCCGCCCATGTTTTCAATAATGAAGTAAGCAAGGATCGCAATGAACATGGCGATCGTGCTGTATCGGATCACTTTATTTTTGAACATAATAAGGATAATAGGGTAATCGGACTGCAAACTTACACCCGATCGCGCGCTTTGAAAAAGTATGGAAGGTTTATTTACTTTTTTGGAATAATTTTGAAACTTCGCGACCATCGGGTTTGCGATGTTGGTTGAAATATATCTAAATTGACCTGGGAAAAAACTTTAAACACAATACCTGCCCCATTGTATGTCATACACAAAACGAGTACTCATTGCCGAAGACAGTTCAGTTATTCAAAACCTGGCAAGGAAGATTCTGGAATTTCAGCATTATGAAATCACTTCCGTGAAAAACGGCGAGCAGGTGCTGCAATTGCTTGAAAAAGAGGATTTTGATATCATTTTGTTAGATATCAATATGCCTGTGATGGATGGAATGGAATGTGCAAGAAGCATCCGTAAATTGCCCGATGAGAAGAAGGCCAAAACGCCGATCGTAGCGATTACGGGCAATGCCAAAAATTATTCAGACGAAGATTTCAAAGAAGCAGGATTTGACGATGCGCTGATGAAGCCATTGAATTTCGACCGCCTGGTTGAAGTGGTGGCGCATCTGACCGAATAAATACCTGATGAGGATTACATTTTTAGGAACCGGCACATCGCAGGGAATACCGGTTATTGCCTGCGATTGTGTCGTTTGCCGTTCTAATGACCAGCATGACAAGCGTTTAAGAACTTCCGTGTGGATTCAGGCCCACGGGAAATCGTTTGTAATCGATACCGGTCCCGACTTCCGCCAGCAAATGCTCCGCGCTAAAGTGAAGGATCTGGACGCAGCTATTTTCACCCACCAACACAAGGACCATACCGCCGGCCTGGACGACATCCGTGCATTCAACCACCGCCAGCAAATGGATATCCCGCTTTACGGCAGGCAGGAAGTTTTGAACCAGATCAAAACGGAATTTGCCTACGCATTCGCCGAAAAGCGCTACCCCGGCGTTCCGCATTTCTCACTACATCCTATTGAAAACGAGCCGTTTGAAATAGAAGGCGTGAAAGTGATTCCCATTGAGGTAATGCATCATAAGCTACCCGTTTTCGGCTACCGGATCGGCGATTTTACCTACATTACCGATGCCAATTATATTTCCGAAGAAGAACAGGAGAAAATTAAAGGTTCGCAGGTGCTGGTGCTCGACACGCTGCAAAAAGAGCCGCATCTTTCGCATTTCACACTTTCACAAGCGCTCGATCTGATCGACAAGCTGAATGTGCCCCAGGCTTATCTGACACATATGAGCCATAAGCTGGGCCTGCACGCCGTCGTAGAAAGCGAACTTCCCCCGCACGTGCATCTGGCGTACGACGGGCTGGTGCTGGATATGTGATAGAAGCTTGGGTAAGTTCCGGAAGTCGCCGGGGTTAGCTGTACCGATCGTTTCTCCAAGGATATGCCGTATTGGAATATCCTCTCAATTCCCAGAATCCCAGTTGGTTTTTAGGCAAAAACTGAATGCGGCTGATCCACTTGCTGCCTTTCCAGGCATAAAGCTGCGGGGTGATCATCCGCACCGGGCCTCCGTGGTCGCGTTCAAGCGGTTTTCCATCGGCAGTGTGCACGAGCAGCACGTCTTCTTTCAATGCCTCTTCGAGTGAAAGATTGGTGGTGTATTGGTCGTAACCATGGCAGAGCACGTGTGTAGCGGTCGGTTTGGGCATGACTAATGCGGCAATATCAACCAGGCGCACGCCTACCCAAGGCACATCCATGCGCGACCAGGTGGTAACGCAGTGAAAATCACTTACGTCGTTGGTTTGGGGCAATGCCATGAAATCTTCCCAACTGAGCGTGACCGGCGATTCCACCTCGCCATCGACTACAAGCTTCCATTTGCTAAGCGGCACGTCCGGCTTGAAACCCAGGTCGAGCACCGGCCATTTGACGGTCTTGGTCTGACCAACGGGCAGCTGGGGCATTCCGTGGCGGTTAGGCGCGCCGCTTCCCATGGGCCGGGTATCAGAAACGGAAGGCGTCCCGGCCATTTGCTGTTCGAAGCGGGCTTTGAGCTTCATCCGCGCTTCGATGATTTTATCGAGTTTGCTGTTCTCTTCCATGTCAGTCGATGTTTAGGTGCTGATCCATTGCATCATTAAAGCAGTTAAATACCCCCCATAAGTTCCGATGGCGTATCCCAAAATTGCGAGCAGCACACCCACCGGCGCCAGCGACGGGTGAAATGCGGCCGCCACAACGGAAGCCGAAGCCGAGCCGCCCACATTTGCCTGACTGCCTACGGCAAGAAAAAAGAAAGGAATTTTAAGCCATCTGCACGCGATGATGAGGATAATGCCGTGAATCGAAATCCAAATGAGGCCGATGGCGAATAGGCCGGGGTTGTCGGCCACCGCTCCCAGATCCATTTGCATCCCGATGGTGGCCACCAGCACATACAGGAACACCGAGCCTAACCGAGACGCGCCATAATATTCCAGCTTGCGCACCGGCGTGATCGAAAGCAGAATGCCGATCAGGGTAGCAATGCTGATCACCCAGAAAAAGTTGGAAGTAAGGCTGTATTTTTCAAGCGTCGGATAATTTGCTGCAAGATAAGGAGTGATAATCTCCGCGAGCCCGTGCGCGAGGCCCGTTGCGCCGAAACCTGCTGCTGCCAGAAAAATATAGTCGCGCAGCGCCGGGTTCTTTTCGTTAGCCTTTTGATCCGAATCCAGGTGCTCTTTGACCTCTTGCACCGCGCGGCTGTCAGCGCCCAGCAACGCGTCCATGCGGGAAGCAATACCGGCGCCATAAATCAATGCGGCCATCCATAGCTCGGCGATGAGCACGTCGACCGCCACCATTTGGGAGAAAAGCGCATCGCTGGGCTGGAACACCTCGCGCAATGCGGTCTGGTTGGCTCCGCCGCCTATCCAGCTTCCGGCGATTGTCGCCAATCCGCGCCACACGGCGTCGGCGCCTTCGCCGGCAACGGTGGCCGGGCTGATGCTGCCGACGATCCATAATGCAACCGGACCGCCTATCATAATGCCGGCGGTGCCAATCAGCATAGCTGCCAATGCCTTCGGCCCCAGCCGCGCCAGCGACTTCCAGTCCATTCCGACAGTGAAAAGCACCAGACAAGCCGGCAGAAAGTATTTAGAGACGACCGGATACAGTTGCGAGCTCGCGCCATTGACCACCCCGAACGAGTTGAGCAAACCCGGTATAAAATAGCAGAGCAGCAGAGGAGGTATAACGGTGTAAAACCGTTTCCAGCCGGGCTGCGCGGCCGTGTAGAAAATGCCGGCCAGAATAAGCATTAACAGGCCGAGAACGACCGCGTCGTTGGTAATCATGCGTCAGAATTACGGGTAAGGGAAAAGTGAATGGCTAAAAATAGCTGAAAAGTGCCGTAAATGCATTCTTTTAGCGGTTTTGCATAGAGCGGCTTGTGCGTGAAATTGCGGGTTTGTAACTTACTTTCAATATATCATTTACTTATATTATGGCGAATCAGGCAGGTTATTCCAATACAAGTCTTGTCAAAAAACTGGGCATCAAGCCTGGCTTTAAAATCAGGTTTGTAGATCCGCCGGAGCATTATTTCGACCTGCTGGAAGGGCTGCCTGCAGACATTGTAGTTTTTGAAGATTCAGTGTCGGGTCTGGACTTCGTGCATTACTTCACCAAACAAACAGCCAGTCTGGAAAGAGACTTACCGGCATTGAAACAAGCGATCGTTCCGAACGGCACCATCTGGATTTCGTGGCCGAAAAAGGCCTCCAAAGTAACAACCGACATCACCGAAGACGTGATCCGTAATCTTGCATTGTCGATCGGGTTGGTGGATGTGAAAGTATGTGCGGTGGACGCTGTTTGGTCGGGTTTGAAATTGGTAATCAGAGTTAAGGACCGGTAGAGATGTTTGGAATACTAAAAAGATGTTGGCTGCTCATATTGCTGGTAAACCTGGCATGCAATGGGCGGGCACCCAAAAACGACTTGCGGCAAGCCGATACAGCCACGAAAGCCAGCATTACCATTGTGACAGATACGACCGACGCGAACAAATGGCGGAATTACTACAAGCTGGCCGACGGTCGTGTGCTGGGAGAGGACAGTGTTTATGCATCCGATGCGATCTTTGATTGTGAAAGCGACGGTAAAATCCGCTTTCACGACCGTGTAACAGACAAAGTCGGCTTTTTTGATAACAATGGCAGGGTAGTGGTGCCGGCCGTTTACAATGATGCAAGCCGGTTTCAAAATGGTATGGCTATGGTGATCAAAGGTGCTAAGCGGGTAGATTGGGACGGTGAAGACTGTGAAAACGGTGACTGCGAGCATTGGGTGTGGAAAGGTGGTAAGGTGATGCTGATCAATGCGCAGAATGAAGTGCTGGTCGACAATTTTGAAATAGATGGCCTGGTTAACTGGTATTCGATGCGGGTTCAAAACATGCCGGGAGATACCAGCCTATATTGCTCGGTTAAAGGCGTCAACGGCAAATGGTATGTATTTATAGATTATCAGAAAGAGTTCGATAAATGGTTTCAGGAAAAGTATCTGGCCGCATTGCCGGATCTTGTGAAACTGCGGGAATTCGCGCACGATTCTTTGGTTAGTTCACTGCCTGAATATGAGGACTGGAAGCGGATGTCGGGTAATGAGTTTATACAAAAGTGCGGTAGCCGATTGACGGCGCGATTGCAGCCGATCCGCGATAATAAGATCAAGATCTCTACGGGCCTGGCCATGTATGGCCTGAACCCCTATATTCATACGGGAGGATCATTTGAACCATTTTTTGAATGCATTCCCGGCGACGCCGGGCGTTACCCTGCATTCGATGTTACATCCAACTTCCTCGACAAAGCCGGCCGCCTTGATTATCAAGAACATTACTCATTTCTGCGAACAGCCAAAGGGTACAAATTAATAGGCGTGGACTGGCGTAATCCATAGCGAAAGGAGCCTTAGGTTGGGTTAACAAAAAATAAATACTTCCGATTGTGATCGTTGGCGGGGCGGATGTTGTTGTCGGAAATGGAGCCAATCCATTTTTTCAACCACCAATCATCCAAAACCTTCAACATGAGTATTCAGAACGAAACCACCGCGCTCAAAACCAGTAAAGAATTATTTGTTAAAATGGTAGTCTCCAACTGGGAGCTGCAAAATCAGCGCCTGAATGGCTGGCTGGCCCAGTTGCCCGACGAACGTTTGTTGGAGCCCGTTGCCGAAGGCAAGAACCGTGCAGTTTACCTGCTGGGCCATCTGGTGGCAGTCAATGACGGAATGATCGCGCTGCTGGGGTTGGGCGAGCGCCTGTATCCGGAGCTCGACGAGCCTTTTGTCAAAAATCCTGACCGCGCGTTTGACGAACTCCCGACAGTAGCTGAGCTGAAAGAAAAATGGGCCAATCTCAATGCGGTATTGACCCGCTATTTCACGGAGCTCGACGTTGAGCAGTGGTTCGGCAAACACAATGCGGTATCAGAAGAAGACTTCGCGCGCGAACCGCACCGTAATAAGCTTAATGTATTGATTAACAGAACTAATCACGAAGCTTATCACCTGGGGCAACTTATTTTTTTAAAAGCCTGACATCCTCCCGCAGTAGTTGTAAAAGTCAGCGATTTTGTAATATTTTACAGGATTATTCACCATTCTCATTAAATCTTCATCACTGATCACCATGGCTGTATATAACCTATCATTAAATGGCAAAAAGGTGAAAGTCGATGTGGAACCCGATATGCCTTTGCTTTGGGTAATACGCGACTTTGCCGATTTGAAAGGGACCAAATTCGGGTGCGGCATGGCGCTTTGCGGCGCTTGCACGATCCACCTGAACGGTCAGCCCGCTCGGGCGTGCCAGACACCGGTTTCGAGTGTCGGGAAAAACGATAAAATCACGACCATCGAAGGTATCGGCGAAGGTAAACTGAGCATTATCCAGAAAGCCTGGATTGAAGAGCAGGTCCCACAATGCGGCTATTGCCAATCGGGCCAGATCATGTCGGCGGCGGCATTGCTGAAATCCAACCCATCACCCACCGACGCGGACATTGACGCGGCTATGAGCGGAAACTTGTGCCGCTGCGGTACTTATGACAGGATCAGAAAGGCGATCCACCGCGCATCGGACGAAATGAAAGTTGCCGAAAAAGGCATCGGCCAGCGCTAATGCAAGTTCATCAACCTTAGCCACAGAAAACATTGGAAAATATACAAACATCACGGCGCGACTTTTTGAAAGCCGCAGGATTCACATCACTCGGGCTGGCTGTCGGCATCTCAGGCTTCACCAGGGACGCTTCTGTAAAAAAGATCGCGCCGGCGGTATTGAAGCTGGAAATCAATCCATTCATTATCATCGATACGACGGGCAATATTACACTGGTGAACCCGCGCCCGGATATGGGCCAGGGCTCGACGCAAGCAGTGCCTTCACTGCTGGCCGAGGAGTTGGAAGTGAGTCTGGAAAAAGTGCTTATTGTGCAAAGCGACGGCATGGGCAAATATGGTAGCCAGACGTCCGGGGGAAGCAGCTCTGTCCGCGAGCTATGGATGCCGATCCGCAAAGCCGGCGCAGCAGCGCGGGAAATGCTGACAACCACCGCCGCCAAAAGATGGAACCTGCCTGTCTCTGAATGCGTAGCCGAAGACGGTAAAATCTGGCATAAGGCCAGCGGAAAGAGCCTCACTTACGGAGAGCTGGCAGACGATGCCTCGAAACTGGAAATTCCCAAGGAACCCAAACTGAAAGATCCGAAGGATTTCAAGATAATCGGAAAGTATAACAAGCGCCTGGATGTGCCTGAGCGCGTGACGGGAAAGGCTGTTTACGGCCTGGACGTGGATGTGCCGGGCATGGTGTATGCCGCCATCGTGCATTCGCCGATGATCCACGGCAAAGTAGCGTCCATCGACGACTCGGCTACCAAAAAGGTGAAAGGTGTTTTGCAGGTGATCAAAACTGAGCGCACCATGCCGCACCGTACATCGGAGGCCGTAGCGGTTGTTGCCACCAACTGGTGGGCTGCATTGAAGGGTAAACGCGCTTTGAAGGTGAATTGGGATAATGGGAATTATGCCAAAACGGTGGATACTGCGAGCTATTTTGCGGCTACTTATGAAGCTGCGAAAAAGGAAGGAGTGAATTTTGAAGAGAAAGGTGATTTCTCGGTGAAGTATACGAATGCAAAAGATAAGCTCGAATCACATTACGAAACGCCATTCCTGGCCCATGCGCCTATTGAGCCCGAGAACGCGGTCGTGCATGTGAAGGATGACGGAAATGTAGAGATATGGGCGCCGATTCAGGGGCCCGACTGGGCGTTGCGGGATGTTTGCGGTTATTTGAAAGTAAAGCCCGAGCAGGTGAAAATTAATGTGACATTGCTGGGCGGCGCATTCGGCCGCAAGGCATACCACGACTTTCTGCTCGAAGCGTGCCACATTTCCAAAGAGCTGAAAAAGCCGGTAAAAGTGATCTGGACCCGGGAGGACGACATTACCCAGGGGCCGTACCGGCCGGGTATGCTCAGCCATATGCAGGGATTTGTAGAAGACGGCAAGATCACAGGGTTCCACCACCATGCAATCGGGGAATCTATCGTAGGGCAGGTTTTTAAAGGATTGAAAGACGATGAGGCTGACCCGTGGCTAAGCGAGGAAATCAGTACAGGGAATAACAAGTATCAGTTCGGAACTGCTTCGAAAGTGAGCTGGACAAATGTAAAGACAGACATTCCCGTGGTTTGGTGGCGATCGGTGTATGCTTCCAACTTCGGCTGGGGGCAGGAGTGCTTCATAGATGAGCTGGCGCATTTGGCCAAGAAGGACCCGCTTAAAGCACGCCTTGAAATTCTGCCAGACGAGCGCTTTAAAAAAGTACTTGAAACGCTGGCTGAAAAAGCCAACTGGAATGAGAAACTTCCCCCGGGCAGCGGCAAGGGAATTGCCGTTTTCAAATCATTTGGAAGTATTTCAGCCTGCTGCATTACCGTTTCCAAAAAGGATAGCGGGGTGAAAATCGACAAGGTCGTCTCGGTGATCGACTGTGGTTACTATGTGAACCCCGACAACGTGAAGGCGCAGACGGAAGGAAATATCGTAATGGGCATTACGGCAGCGATCAAGGACGGGATTACCTTCACGAACGGCATTTGCGACCAGACTAACTATCACCAGTTCAATGTGATGCGTATGAATGAGGCGCCGCCGATGGAAATCCATATTGTCGATAGCGGCGCGGTTCCTGGTGGGGTGGGAGAGCCCGGCCTTCCGCCGATTGCCCCGGCGTTGGGTAATGCGATATTCGCAGCCACCGGCAAGCGCCTAAGAAAATTGCCTTTTGATATTACCAATATTGCCTGACAGCATGGCCTATGATGAACGAGTAGCCAACCGCATTCGTGAGGCATTGGCTAATCAACCCCTGGTGGAGGAGAAGATCCTCTTCCAGGGGTTGGCTTTTATGGTCGACGACAAGATGTGCATCTGTGTCCGAAACGATGTGCTCCTATGCCGCATCGGCCCCGATGAGTACGAAGCCGCGCTGGAAATAAACGGCGTGGAGCCTATGGTCCACAATGGACGGTCGATGAATGGGTATGTATTTGTAAGCCCGGAAGGATATGCTACCCGGGAAGCTTTCGAGTCGTGGGTGGCTAAATGCCTTAGCTTTAATAAGCTGGCCAAGTCATCGAAAAAGAAAAAGTAATGGAGGAATTGTTGATTAACCAGAAGTACCAGCTGGAAAAATTTCCAGGAAAAGGCGGCTGGACTTATGTGATCCTACCCGAAATTCCACAGGATATCAAACGGAAGTTCGGAATGGTGAAGGTCAGGGGACGCATTGACGATTATGAACTAATGGGCTACAATCTGATGCCCATGGGCACCGGGCAATTGTTTCTTCCAGTGAAAGCAGAAATCCGCAAGAAGATCGGAAAGAAGGAAGGGGACTGGGTGAGCATCGAGCTGTATGCCGACAATTCCGCATTGGCTATTCCGGAAGAACTGATCGATTGCCTTAAAGATGAACCCAAAGCCTATGCCAACTTCATGAAACTCGGCGAGGGCGCCCAAAAAGAGTACCGCGACTGGGTATATTCCGCCAAAAAGGACGAAACAAAAGTAGCCCGCATTGCCAAAATGATCGATATGCTACTGCAAGGTAAGCGTTTGACGGGCGATCAGCCGATTTGAATGACGCATTCAACAAAAAATCCCTACCATTGTGGATAGGGATTTTTTGTTGTAGAACAAGACTACGTGTTACTCCGCGCCATCCGTTTTAGCCCGCTGAACTGCATAGCTGCCGATCTTGTGGCCGGATGACAGGCCGACTTCGCAGTCGAAGCGGTAGTGGATCATGCCGTAAATGCGCGATACCGACGCTTCTGAGGCCATCTCATCGACCTCTTTCTTTTTATCAGGGAAAATGTGCGCCAATACCTCGGCCGCAGCACCTGAGAATGTGGAGTGACCAGACGTGTAGGACGGGAAGTTAGGCAACCCGACAGACGTTTTGATCTTGCTGCTCATTTGGTTTGGCCGCGGATAATAGTACCAGTACTTCACATCCCAGCAGCAGATACCTGCGTCCTGCATGGTGGTACCCAGCAGAGCGAGTGTGCGTGCGGTGCGTACTTCACTGTACTTGTTCTCGTGACATAGTTCGGCACCTTTTCTGTGCCAGTGGCCCGGTGGAGTGTAGCTTCCTACGCCGTCGGACCAGAAACTGGCGATACGTGCTTGCTCACGGGTCTGGTTTTTGGCGATACTGAGCAGTTCGTCCAGGTCTTTTTGGTATGCCGGGCTGCCGATAATTGGCGGTGCTTCCGGGCGGAGCGCCACGACTGTGGCCGAGTCGAAATTCCAGGGTGTTACGAAACCATAAGTTGGAAGCATGGGCGGACGCGGAGGAAATTCCTGGCTTACCCAAGGTTCGGTAACACCAATTTTGCGTGCATTCGCAATCATAGAGGCTGTTTGCGCCTGGTTGTTTGCGCCGCTCATTTTGTCGGTTTTGGCACGTGCCATGATTTTCGCGCCCACGGCTTTGCCCAATTCGGAGCCCGCCAGAATATCGCTTTCAACGTTCATTCCCGCTGATATTCTGCTTTGTTTATGCTCAGCCAGTTTAGCTTCCAGGAATGGTACTTCCCCTGGGAACATCGCTTTCAGAACAACGCAGGAAGCTTCTGCAACCACCGCATCTTCCGAAGGGTAGGATGGAAGGTCGCTCACTGGCAGCAGGGTTTTAATCGAAGCGTCGTTTTTCGAAGGGGCTTTGCGGTTGTATTTGAATTTGTAGTTCCAGGCCGCTACCAGCGCATCATATTGCGCGACGCTCAGGTATGCAAGCGCGCGCGCGGTATAAGGCGGGTTGGCGAAGGGGAATTTCGGGTCATCCAACGGTTTGCTCGCGTCGGGCACGGGGTATTTGCCGTCGGCGTTGGAAGCCGGAGGACTGTTGTAGCGAGCAGCCAATTCGCGCGCTATTTCGTTCCAGCGGTAGACCGCGCCTGCTCCCCAATAGTTGATTTGCTCACGTTGCTGCGGCGTAACCGCCTCGGTCGCTGTTTTCAGTTTTTGAAGTTCAGCTTTGTAGTCAGCCGAGGTTGCTTCTTTGGGTTCAGCGACGGCGATGGCGCCGGACGAGGGCAGTACGTAAGGCTTCCAGGTGCCGGCTTTTTCGTCCAGGCTGGAAGGCGTGTTGATACCCGCTGTTGGTTCATCGACGGTCTTCGAACAGGACCATAGCATCATTACCGCCATTGCCGGTATGGCCAGGCGCATAATGGAATGCCGAAGGGAGATATGGTTGATTTTCATTGTTTTCTGTCTGGAATATTAGTTTTTAGCTTCTTTGGCGTAGCGGAACTGGTAAAGTACGCCTACGGAAAAGGCAGTGCTCTGGCCCATGTTCTGCCCGGAGATCACGTGTGATGCGCGTGCATTCACACCGATATTTTTAGGCTGGAATTTGGCATATACCCCCACCACGGTCGATTTCATATTGTTGGTCGGGAAGGGCATGTCGTTACGACGGATGTTGTCACCGCCGTCGCAAGCCCCATATTCAACAAAACCTTCCGCTTGGATGGCCTTTTTGAGATAACCCAGCCTTGCGGAAGCGTCATACGCATTGGGGACGGATACCTGGTTGGTATTGTAGAGCTTGCCATCGGCCTGGTAAGAATCGCGGTCGATGGTGATTTTGCTTCTGAAAATATAGGAGCCCGAGGCGGTCAGGTAAATGCCGCTTTGATGCCGGTAACTAGCCAGCAACCGCGCAGTGGCGGTTTTGCATTGCAAGCCGATGGACATCGGCAGAAAGTCGGGGATGTAGTTGGTTGTCGGAATCGATGCGCCCCCGATGGCGTGCAGCGAGAAACCCGATTTGTTCAGGAAGCGGTATTTCAACCAAAGGGAAGCATCCTGAAAGCCTTTCTGCCATTTGAGATTGCCTGCGCTGGTTTGCGTCCACACGTAAGGCAATGCCACAATGGCGTTGAGGTCTTTGGTAATACCGACTGCGAGCATCGGCATGACGCTTTGTGTAGTATGGGTGCCAATATTGAGGTTTTCACGCTTCAAGCTGTTTTCCCAATACTGGTCCCACGAGCTGTGCGTGTAGGATACTGCCAGACAGGCCGTTTTTTTACCCATATAAATCGCGTCGTTGGGCATCTGCGCGTAGGCGGAGGATATCGGGCCGGCAATCGTCAGCAATATGCCGAGCAGACGCAGCCCTTTTTGATGTAAAGAACTTATCATAGATCAGAAATTAATATGTGGCGCACACCTGGATGGTATACAAATAATGTAGCATAGCACTTGCCGCTCGGGATTTCTGGCGGCAATGCGTTATGATTCAAAAAGAAATGCTAGCAATATTCGGGCGGGGGAGATGCCAGTGAGCTATGGTGTGACGGGTAGTGCGCCGCCACATAATGAGTGCTAGCCGACAAACGAATTTCTAATGCAATGGCTTCGGAATGATCCGGAAACTGCTGTGTATTAGGGATGTATATTTTCAGGAGATTGCTTAACAGCTTAATCGCCTTGCCATACGGGCTCTGCGGACCATCCGCCTGAGGATCATTCAGGACCTGGATTGCATTGGCCAGTTCAAAAAAGTGGTCACGGGCAGCTTCATTGGATTGCAGTGTCACATAAAGCGTGTCGTTCTGGTGCAGGACGTGGGTCGGATTGTAAAACTGCCCGTCCTGCCGAACCAGGCCCTCAATGTTGTCGGGAATTTCAAGATCGCCGGAATAGGGTAGCGATGGAAGATACATTTTACGGACCAGCGACTGGCCTGTTTCGCCGGAAGTAGCTATCTGATAGTCTTTTTCAAAGAAAAGAACAGCAAAGCTTAGCCCAAACATGTTGTAGAGCAGCAACACCAGTAACCCTATCGACGCCAGTCTTCTCAATTCTTAAAGAGGATTTATAATCAAATGTAATCATTTTAGCTACATAATAACAAGGGTCGTTTGAAATCATTAACTGGCTCATTTACTGCCAAATGTAGTAACCGACGGTTATTAATTATAGAATGAATAGGTTATTTATTTGGATTTCAAAGGTATGTGTTGGGAGCCTGGCCTAACGACTGTCAAAATTTGCTATCTTGAAGCCATCATCATATCCCCCGAAAGCGATGCGAACCTATCCGTCTTTGTCTGAGCTTTGTAAGAGCGCGGTAATGCTACTATTTCTGGCGTGGTGTGCATTTGTGCCGGAAACCACATTCACCCAAAAGGATTTTGAAAAACTGAAACCTATTGTGGGAACCTGGCTCAATAAACGTTCAAGGGGCGATATTTATGAAACCTGGACCCGAAAGAGTGAAAAGGAGTTTGCCGGGATGAGCTATACGCTGGCCGGTGCCGGTGCTGCGGCTGGTGATACGACACCTCTTGAAAAGGTCCGCCTTTATATTCAGGGGAACCAGATTGTGTACGCACCGGTAGCCGCAGGGCAAAATGATGAGAAAGAGGTTTTATTTAAACTAAAAACCATTGAAGGCAACCGCTTCGTGTTCGAGAACCTGCAACACGATTTTCCCAAGCGGATTGTCTACGATTTCCGGTCAAACGATTCGCTTTATGCCCATATCGAGGGTGAAATGCAGTCCAGGCAGCGCAGAATCGATTATCCCTATCGCAGAATTCATTAAACTATCCATAACACCATGAAAAGATCAGAGATCTTGCCAATGCCCCCGTTTTTTGACAGATACATTAACCTTGTTGAAGATATCGACCTTTTCGATGGTTTCTCGAACCTCACACCGGAGCATGTTTTTGCCGAATCCGACAAGCTGACTGCGCTCGGAGACCGCGTTTATGCGGAAGGCAAATGGACCATCAAGGATATTTTGCAGCACGTGATCGACAACGAAAGGATCATGTCTTACCGCGCGCTACGTTTTTCGAGAAATGATAAAACCCAGCTTCCGGGCTATGACGAAGCCATTCTCGCAGCGAATACGGTTGCTGCTCACCGCACTGTCGCCGATTTGATGGAGGAATGGAAGGAGCTTCGCCAAAGCACGATCACCTTGTTTAAAAACATGGACAGAGCCATGCTTACGCGCGTGGGCTATGCCAACCAGACAGAAATTACTGCCCTGGCTTTGGGTTTTGTGATTCTCGGCCATCCGGTGCATCACATGAATGTGATCCGCGACCGCTACTACCCGCTACTTTAAACGCCTGCGAGCTGTTCGAGCGCTTCTTCCACCTTGTTTACCGGCAACTGGCAGGTCTTATCGAAACAGACGTAAATAGCCGTTTTGGCATTTATTTCGGTCCTGTTTTGCAGCAGCGGCAGCGTGGAGGAAGTGCTTGTTCCCATCACTATTTTGTTGGGAATAAAGAACCGGTCGAAATCCTTGCGCATGGCATCTGCATCGCCGCCTATGATCGCGATTTCGGCGGTAGGCACAGCGCGCTGGCAGTACAAGGCGGCCCAGTTGGTAACCCATTGCACGTCAGCCAGCAGCAACTTGGTCATTTTGGAAAGCATATTGTCGGCGATTTCCAGGTAATCGTCGCGATCCAGCATTTTACCTAATGTGTAAAGATTATGGGCCATCATCGAGTTGGAAGCCGGGATCACGTTGTCGAAAAGCTCTTTTTTGCGCGCGATGAGCGTTTCGCCGTAGGCGTCCGTGAAATGAAAGAACCCTTCCGACTGGTCGTAGAAATTGCTTAATGTGTAGTCGGCCAGCGCTTGCGCTTTTTGCAGCCAGGCTTCCTCAAATGTGACCTGGTAAAGCCCCAAATACCCCTCGATCGCCGCGGCATAATCTTCCAAAAAGGCTGTCACAGTGGCTACGCCGTTCTTATAGCTGTGTTTCAAACGGTTTTCCATCGTCATTTTCGAAGCAATAAAATGCCCGGTTGCAACGGCCAGATCGCGGATTTTTTCATCTCCCAATGCGCGGTAGGCGTCGGTCAGGCCTTTGATCAGTAGCCCGTTCCAGGAAGCCAGTATTTTGTCGTCGAGCCCCGGCCTGATTTTCGACCGGCGTTTTTCGGCCAGCTTGGCTAATGCATTTTCATACAGTGCAGCAAAATCATCGGCCTGAATGCCAGCAGTTTTTGCTGCATATTCTGCGGGCTCGGTCAAATGCAGGTGATTATAGCCGTGTTCCCAGTTTCCCTGCCGGGATACTTTATACAGTTTTGAAAACCAACTAAAATCCTCACCCAATGCTGCTTTAAGCTCCTGTTCGGTCCAGACATAAAATTTGCCTTCGATGCCTTCGCTATCCGCGTCCAATGCCGAGAAAAAACCACCGTCCGGACTCCGCATTTCATAGGAAAGCCATTGGATGGTCTGCTTGATCCGGTTTGCGTAAAGCGGGTTCTGGGTCAGTGAATAGGCTTCTGCATAAATGCTCAGCAGCTGCCCGTTATCGTAGAGCATTTTCTCAAAATGCGGTATAAACCAATCCTCGTCCACCGAATAGCGCGCCCAGCCTCCGCCGACGTGATCGTAAATGCCGCCCAGGGCAATGCGGTTCAGGGAAAGTTCTACCTGCGCAAGGGCTTCGGGATTTTGGCTGATATCGAAATAGCGTAGCAAAAATTTATAGATCGAGGGCATCATAAACTTCGGCGCACGGTCCATACCGCCCTTTTGGGTATCGAAATGGCGCTGGATCTGCTCGAACATTGCGTCTGCATCGCTGGTATTGAACTGAACGGTAGCATTCACCAAGCCGTACTTCTGGCTTTCAGAAGCCACCATGTTTTCGACAAAGCCTTCCGCGGAGCTTGCCAGCTCGTCGTAATGATTGGTGAATGCCTGGTTAATGCTTTTCAGGAGCTGCACCCAATTTTGCGGCGGCAGGTAGGTAACCCCGTAAAATGGCTTGGTATCGGGCAGCAAAAACACATTCAGTGGCCAGCCCCCGCGCACACCCATCGCCTGCACGGCATCCATGTACACTGCGTCCACGTCGGGGCGCTCTTCGCGGTCGACTTTGATGCACACGAAATATTGGTTCATCACCTGGGCAATCGGCTCTTTTTCAAAGCATTCCCGCTCCATAACATGGCACCAGTGGCATGCCGAATAGCCGATGCTGACCAGGATGGGCTTGTTTTCACTTTTGGCTTTGGATAATGCTTCCTCGCCCCAGGGATACCAATCCACCGGGTTATGGGCATGTTGAAGCAAATATGGGCTGGTTTCTTGGCTGAGTCGGTTCATAGCAATGCAGGCAGCGATTATTGCAGGATCACTACCTTTTTAATGACAGTTCGGTTATTGGTAGTAAAACGGGCAAAATACATGCCAGACGATAGTTTGGGGAGCGTGATCGTCGTCCTGGTTTCACCGGCGAATGCTTTCAGTTTTTGTTGCAGGAATGTCTGCCCTTTGGTGTTGGTCAATGCAAATTCGACGTCAGTCACACCATTGATACCCGCGAGCGAAACGTTGAGCTCCTGTGCTGCCGGGTTTGGATAAACATTTACCATTTCCAGCGAGGGTTCAACACCGTTAACGGAGTCGTTCAAATCGAATTTGCAGAGGAAAACTTCCTTTCCTTTCAGGGTAATATTGCGCGCCCAGTTTTGATAGGAAACTGTGATCGAAGTAGTTGCATTATCGGCCGCATAGGGATTTTGGGCGGCGATCAGGATATTCTGGCCTTTTACAATGCCCCGCCAAACCGGGTTTTGCTGCTCCATATTGTCCCGAGCGGGCATCGGGATCACCAGCTGATAATTTCCTTCGAGCATATCCTTGAATTGCGACAGCCGGTACAGCCCGTAAATGAAATGCTCGTAGGGGGCGTAATTTTCCTGCCTGTCAGCCGACAAAAACGGGTTTTCCCAAAGCCAGAGGCCTTTTGCGCCGGAAAAGAACGGAAAAATAGCAGTGGCTTCCGCCATGAAATCGGTGATCAGCGGGATGTTCGGGTCATAACTGTCGTGCACGCGCAGCCAAACGAATGGGATGATCGGCTTGGTGCTCCACGCCGCATTCGCTTCAATGCTGAATAGCAGGTAGGAGAGGTAGTCCTTGCCGATCGGGTGATCGTAACCATAATAATAGTAGGGCGAGGGCGAGAGGAAATCCATAGCATTGTAAAAGCTGCCGCCGATCTTGCCCGCATTGTCCTGCATCAGGTAATGTGTGCGTGCGAGGTTGGTGGTCCAGTCCTGCCAGCTGTTGGCAGTGATATTCAGCCAGGTATTCCGGATGGGCACATCACTGTAACTGGTCAGCGACGCTTTGACGCCCTTCGCGCGCAGGCGGTTGGCAGCCTCGGTGTACCACCAGCGCATATCACGCTTGTAGGTGGCCAGAAAATCCGCGTCGGACAGGTTGCGGTAATTCTGGGGTATCTGGGTGTTGGTCTTCAACGCGAGAATATCGCGGTCCTCGCGCTGCATGCGCTCGATGTCAAGGCAGACAACATCGGTGCTGGTGACGGTGCTCGCGTAATTATCCCAATAGCTCCGGTAAGCGGCCGTATCATTCCCCCACGGGCTTTTCAATGCATTATCGGCCCACGGTTGGTTGCCGCTGGATGTGGCCACGCCGTACCAGAGCATGGCGCGTTGGCCCGGCGAGAGCGATCCGGGTTCGGATCCGCTGAACGCAGAAATATGGCTGAAACCATGTTTTAATGGCTGTGACTGCGTGTCTCCGAAGCGTGGCCCGCTGTAAATGATTTTGAATGGAAGCGAAAATTCGGGGAATTTGCTCCATTCGATGCTATTATTGCTTGTGACGGGGTTTAGCACATAACCGGGCTGGCAATTCTGGCTATGCGCTTTGGGCATGAAGAGCAGCATACTCAGAAATGCGCTGAAAAATGCCTTTGAATAGATGTTTGTATAGTATGTCATAAGATTTGACCAGACAAATTCGTTACTTTTGCAATGTCGCCAATTTCATTTTTCCGCGACGCGTAGTCCGGGACACGTAGTCCGCGACGCGTAGTCCGCGACGCGCAGTTCGCCACGCAAAGTTCAGCAGAATAGAAATTGCCTTGAAACGTAAAATACAATCAACATGAAACGACTACTTCTTTTTGTTCCAGTCCTGTTTTTCTCGCTTTTGGTGATTAGCTGCAAGGACAAAGATAAGGACGAAACGCCTGAGCCGACAGCAAAGAGTAAAATACTGGTCAATTATCCGTGGAGAATGTCTGCCGTAACGGACCTGTCCGGGAAAGATATTCCTAAGAATCAATTGAGTGGTGATACAAAATTCATTCTGGAAATGGACATTCAGTTCCAGCAAAACGCGACGGTGAGAGCTTTGGATCAGACCTCGAGCCAGGTACTCAATGGCGGCACCTGGTATCTGATCAACGAAGAGAAGGCGCTGGATATCAAGATCGTCGGATTCTCCGGTGAGTTCGGATTGGAGGAGCTGACCAGCAGTAAAATGAGACTGAAAAGCAAAATGCCGGTTAACGGGGTAGAGCAGGAGGCGATCATGGTCTTCCAGCCTGTGATCAAATAACCGGTGGTGTAGTATACATTTTGTAGTGAAAAGCGGCGGATAAAATCTGCCGCTTTTCTTATTTTGTACAAATTTTTTTGAATGAAAAAGAACGTACCCTCCATCATCAACGCGTGGTGCATGTACGATTGGGCCAATTCGGTGCACGCATTGGTGATCGTTTCCAGCATTTTTCCTGTCTATTTCAGCGCCACCGCATTAAGTGCTTCGGGTACGCCCGAGGTTAATTTTTTTGGCGCGCAGATCAAAAGCTCTGTGCTTTTCTCTTACACGGTCTCGGTTTCGTTCCTGATCACGGCGCTGCTGATCCCGATTTGCACGGCCATCGCTGATTTTACCGGCAAGAAAAAGCGTTTTATGCAGTTCTTTTGCTACACCGGAGCATTGAGCTGTATGCTGCTATACTTTTTTACAAAGGAAACCATGCTTTCCGGGGTATTCCTTTTTGGTTTGAGCCTGATCGGATGGAGCGGCAGCATCGTTTTTTACGACTCTTATTTGCCGGAAATCGCGACCGAAGACCGTTTCGATCAATACAGCGCGCGCGGTTTTTCACTGGGCTACCTGGGCAGCGTGCTGCTGTTACTGTTCAATTTGAGCATGATCCTTGCGCCGCAGTTCTATGGCATTACCCAAAAATCGCTTCCTGCCCGTATTTCGTTTTTTACCGTGGGATTGTGGTGGATACTGTTCGCCCAAATTCCTTTTTATTATCTGCCCTCCGGCAGTGCCGACAAAGAAAGGGGCGGAAACTGGATATTTCACGGGTTTAAAGAACTTAAAAAGGTGTACGGGCGCCTGCGTGAGCAGCCATACCTGGCCAAGTTTCTGAGCGCGTTTTTCATTTATACCATGGGCCTGCGCACGGTTATGTACGTGGCGACGATCTTCGGTGCAAACGAGCTGAAATTACCTTCCCAAAGTCTGATCATCACCGTGCTGCTGATACAGCTTGTCGGGATTGCCGGCTCGTACACATTTGCCTGGTTATCGGGCAAGATCGGCAATATCTATGCTTTGATGATCGGTGTAGCTATATGGATCGGTATTTGCACGGGGGCCTATTATACCACCGAAGCCATGGAATTTTACGTGATCGCCTGCACGGTAGGAATGGTGATGGGCGGCATTCAGTCGCTTTCGCGCTCCACTTATTCGAAACTGATCCCTGAGAATATTACCGACACCGCCTCCTATTTCAGCTTTTATGACGTTACCGAAAAGCTCGCGATTGTGATCGGTACATTTATATATGGTACTGTTGAGCACATTACCGGCAGCATGCGTAACAGCATACTGGCGCTGCTGATTATTTTTGTGATCGGACTGCTGCTGCTGTATCGCATTCCTTCGAGGAAAGTTTACAGCTTCGAATTGGATCGTAATAAAAATTGAGGTAATATCGCGGCACGAAAACGCAGGATGTTAGCTCAGCTGGTTCAGAGCGCCGCCTTGACAGGGCGGAGGTCAGCGGTTCGAACCCGCTACGTCCTACAAAAAAGGCTTGTATATCGGTATGATATGCAAGCCTTTGTCGTATTATCCCTGATGACTTTTTATTGGTCGCTTATAGTTGATATGCGATCACAAACAAATCAAGGAAACCGGCGGAGATTTTGGAGCTGCCGCCGAATGTGAGATTCCCCTTATAATATCCCGACAAGTGGGGTTGGTCATTACTGCCGACCGCTACACCCGTACCGGTAACAGTATCGTCGCTACGCGGAAATTCCGCGCGCTGAAGCGTACCATCCGGACCATATTTTAATAGGGTCGAGACATTGCTTATCACATATGCATTGCCGGACTTGTCAGTGGCTACCCCCGATCCCTGAGCGGTCTTATCAAGCGGCATATTCCATAACGGGCTGCCATCGGGGCTATATTTTGCCAGGAAGCCGCTGGCATTGGCTTGGTGCTGACCCGTTACGAACACATTCCCAAGCAGGTCTAAGGCGATACCCCTGCCCGAATCGGAGTAGGGCTTTCCCAATGATTGCATCCATTGAAACGAGCCATCCTTATCATATTTGGCAACAAACGCATCGGCATATCCTACGGAGGTCGCGCTAGTATTGCCGAAGACAGTGGTGCCGAAAAACGCGCCTGTCACATAAACATCGCCGCCCGGGTCGGTTGCGATCCCGTATCCGGTTTCGCGCTCGCTGCCCCCGGCTGATTGTACCCACAAAAATTCACCGTCGGTATTGTACTTGGCAACAAACAGATCAAACTCTCCGGCAGACTGTTTGCGGACGCCTTCAAAGAAGCCGGTGCCCTGAAATTCTCCGGTCAGATATAGGTTAGCCGCATTATCGAGGGCCAAGTCATAGCTGCGCTCTCCGCCGTCGCTTCCAGCGGTGCGGATCCATTGTGGCTGACCATGGGTGTCATATTTAGCAATGAACACGTCGGCGCTGCCCGCGGAGGTAACCGAGACGTCGCCGGCGGAAACCGTTTCATAATAATGTCCGGTCACATATACATTGCCATTCGCATCCGCTGCAATACCGTGCCCCTCGTCGTGTCCGGCACCTCCAATGGCCTGTACCCATTCGAGTTTCCCTGCCGGGTTGTATTTTGCGATGAATACATCGGTGTTTCCCTTCGTGTTTATGCTAATGCTGTCGAAGGTCGTTGTGGAAGAAAATGCACCGGTCACGTAGATATTGTTTGCCGTGTCTACGGCAATGTCATAGCCGATGGCATTTGATGCGGTAATAATGATGGGCGGGGTTATGATTCCAATTGTATCTCCTTTCCCGGCTTCCTCCGGTACCGGGGTAGGTTCATGGGGGTGCGGATTTTTACATTGCCATAACCCCAAACACAAAATGAAAAGGCAAACATATCTCATGATCAATTAAAGATTGGTGAAGACGTAATTCTAAATCCGGCCGGATGAAGGAATTGCAGCTACATAGAGCAAAATACAGACCCAATGAGTTGCACGGTGTAAGTAATAATTTCAATAACCAGAGTTTTATTATTACTTTAAGAAGACAAAATTAACTGGTATCTGGAATTGTCGATTGTATTGAAAACTATGCTGGAATTGACCGAGCGCCAATGGGCGTTGTTTGATTATGTGAAGGAAATGCACGGCGGGCAGAAACGTAAATACACCGGTGCACCGTATTACACGCATTTGCTGAGTGTCGCCAGCCGCGTGGAACAATATGTGCAGAATGGTTATGAAACTGAAATAGCGCTTTGCCACGATCTGATCGAAGATACCGAATGCTCATTGGCCGATCTGTCCTACAAACTGATGAGTATTGGCTATAATATCGAAGAAGATGAGATGATCCTTGCTTGCGTGGATGACCTTACCGATAAATACACCACCGAGAAATACCCGTCGCTCAACAGGGCGGAGCGAAAGGAGCTGGAAAGCGCCAGGATAGTAACATCGCGGCCGGTTGCCCAGACGGTCAAGTATGCGGATATTATCGATAATATGCTTTCCCTGGCCGAGCATGATCCGGGCTTTGCTAGGGTGTACGCGCGCGAGGTGGATAGCTATTTGTGGAAGATTAATATGGGAGATCCAGGGCTTTATGCAGCGTGTTGCGAGCTCCTGATGGAGGTAAAGGGGAAATTGGGTATCAACCAGCACTAATATGGGTCAGAAAGCGCATTAAAAAAGCCTGCTTCTTTCTGTGAAGCAGGCTTTTATTATATCGGCAGCTGATTAAAGCGTCCGTTTTACTTCGCGTAACTCGAAACTTTCGATGATATCGCCGATTTCGATGTCGTTGTAGTTTTTCACACTCAAACCACATTCGTAACCGTTTCTTACCTCCTGAACGTCGTCTTTGTAACGTTTCAGCGAGTCGATTTCACCTGTGTAAAGTACGATACCGTCGCGGATCACGCGGATCTTGTTGTTACGCTTCACATAACCATCTGTAACGTAGCAACCTGCAATCGTACCTATGCGGCTGATCTTGAATACTTCGCGGATTTCGATATTTCCGGTGATGATCTCTTCGATCGTCGGAGCCAACATACCCGTCATAGCGTCCTTGATCTCTTCGATCGCCTGGTAAATTACCGAGTAGTGGCGGATTTCGATCTGATCCTGCTCGGCCATTTTCTTCGCATTCGAAGACGGCCGAACCTGGAATCCGACGATGATTGCATCGGAAGCAATCGCAAGGTTTACGTCGGATTCGGAAATCTGACCTACTGCCTTGTGAATGATATTTACCTGAACTTCGGAAGTCGAAAGTTGCAGCAATGAATCCGAGAGTGCTTCTACCGAACCATCCACGTCACCTTTTACGATCAGGTTCAGCTCGCGGAATGTACCGATCGCCTTACGACGGCCGATTTCTTCCAGTGTAATGTGCTTACGCGTCCGGATCGATTGCTCGCGCTGGATCTGCTCGCGTTTGGTAGCAATGTCACGCGCGTCACGCTCGTTTTCGAACACATTGAAGCGGTCACCTGCCTGTGGAGCTCCGTTAAGACCGAGCAACTGTACCGGCATGGATGGGCCTGCTGTTTTAAGCCTTTTTCCAAGGTAATCGGTCATTGCTTTTACTTTACCGAAGTGCGCACCGGCCAATACCACATCTCCTACTTTCAAAGTACCGGTTTGAACGAGGATCGTCGTCACGTAGCCGCGGCCCTTGTCGAGCGACGCTTCCACAACCGTTCCTGCCGCACGGCGGTCCGGATTGGCTTTAAGTTCGAGCAATTCCGCTTCGAGCAATACTTTTTCAAGCAACTCATCGATACCCAATCCTGATTTGGAAGAGATTTCCTGGGTTTGGTATTTACCACCCCATTCTTCCACCAAAAGGTTCATATTCGCCAGCTCTTCGCGGATCTTCTCGGTGTTGGCACCTGGCTTATCCACTTTACTGAATGCAAATACGATAGGTACACCGGCTACCTGTGCGTGGTTGATCGCCTCGCGTGTTTGCGGCATGACGCTGTCGTCCGCTGCGATTACGATGATTACCACGTCGGTGATTTTCGCACCACGTGCACGCATCGCGGTAAATGCCTCGTGACCAGGTGTATCGAGGAATGTTACCGGCTTACCGGTTTTTGTTTTAACACTATATGCACCAATGTGCTGGGTAATACCTCCGGCTTCGCCGCTTGCTACGTTTTCCTGACGGATGTAGTCAAGAAGCGATGTTTTACCGTGGTCAACGTGACCCATGATCGTTACGATCGGTGCTCTTTCTTTCAGGCTTGCTTCGTCGTCGACCTCTTCCTGAACGTCGTTCTGTACTTCTTCTTCGGCAGAAATAAAGGCTACTTCAAATCCGAATTCATCAGCAATAAAAGTTATGGCTTCTGCATCCAGGCGCTGGTTGATCGAAACGAACATACCCATGCTCATACATACTGAAATTACCTCCTGTACTGTTACGTCCATCAAGGACGCAAGGTCGTTTGCAGAAACGAACTCGGTTACGCGCAATACCTTTGTTTCTTCATCGTCGAAGCCGTTAGGATCGTTCTGATCTGTGCGGTCGCGGCGGCGGCCTTTTCCTCTGGCTGGACCTTTGGCGCTACCACCACCCATACGGGCCATTGTAGCTTTGATATTGCTGGCAACTTCCTTATCGGAAACCTCCTCGCGGCGACCACCTCTGCGGTTGTTGTTGCTGTTGTTACCACCGCGGTTGCCCTGTCCGCCTTGCGCCGGACGTTGTCCGCCACCCTGCTGGTTACCACCCTGAGAGGTATTACCCGGCGTGTTAGGACGGTTGCGGTTAGCATCGGTGCCACCGGTATTGGTATTTGTATTATTACCCGGAGCGGCTGCATTCGCATCGGCAGGTCGGTTTTCACCAGGGGCTGCTGCACCGTCGCGGATTCTCTTTCTTTTTCTGCGGCGTTTCTTATCAGCCGCATTGTCGCTGGAAGCAACCGGATCTTTCTTTTTATTGGAAGGCAGTTCGATTTTTCCAACTACCCGTAATCCTCTTAGTTGCTCACCGCGCGCCTCAATCAGCTCTGATCCGCCTGCCGGCTGTTCATCGCTTGTATTGGACGGTTCCGGTGTAGCAGGGGCTGCTGGTGCCGCTTTTTCAGCAACTGGTGCTGCTTCTTTCGGCTCAACCGGCGCAGGCGCTGGTTTGGCTTCCGTCGGTGCTGCGGGGCGTGGCTCTTCTTTAACAGGCGCTTCTGCGGCCGGCGATCCGGCGGCCGGTGTTCCGACACCCGGTGCTCCGACACCCGGTGCTCCGACGGTAGGTGTTGTCGCAACCGGTGCCGCTGGCGCAGCAGAAGTTTCTTTCACAGGAGCCTCTGCCGGAGTTTCCTTCACAGGTTCAGGCTGAGCAGCCACCGGTTTGATTTCTTCTTTCTCAACCGGGGCAGGAGCAGGTTTCGGTGTTTCCGCAACTACCTCTTTCGGAGCTTCCGGCTTTGGTTGCTCTTCAGGTGCAGACTGTTGTACAACCGGTCGTTTTGCATCCAGGTCGATTTTGCCAACTACCTTGATACCAGGAAGTTTATTTTCAAAAGCAGGCTGTGGCTCGGTTGCAGCAGGTTTCTCTTCTACAACTGGCTTTTCCTCGGCTTTCGGTGTATTTCTGAAATAAAGAATTCCCTCAACATCGCTTTTTACTTTGTCTTCCTTCACCTCAATCGGCGCTTCCACAGCAGGAGCAGCCGGTTTCTGTGTCAGGGAAGTTCTCAGTTCATTCGATTTGAAGTCCTTCGCAAGAAACTCAATTTGATCGGCATTAATTTTGGTATTCGGATTAGTTTCCACCTTATACCCCTTGGCAGACAGATGATCCACGATCGTAGTAATACCCACGTTCAGGATCCGTGCCACTTGGCTAAGGCGCATCATTTTATCTTCTGCCATATTAGCAATTTAGTAGAATAAGGTTTTGCATTGATTGCAGGGCTGTTTTGCACAGCCCCACGGGTTAATATTATTCAAATTCTTTCCGCAGAATATCGAGCACGTCCTCGACAGTCGCTTCTTCCAGGTCGGTTCTTCTTACAAGTTCCTCCTTGCTCAGGGCCAGTACGCTCTTGGCTGTATCCAGACCGATTTTGTGCAATTCATCGATGATCCATTCGTCGATTTCATCCGAGAATTCGGTCAAATCAACGTCTTCATCATTTTGTTCTTCGATATCGCGGAATACGTCGATTTCCATTCCCACCAGTTTGCCGGCCAGCTTGATATTCTGTCCGCCTTTACCGATTGCCAGTGATACCTGGTCTGGTTTGAGGAAAACCGATACGCGTTTGGCGTCGCGGTCAATTTGCATGGAGCTTACTTTCGCAGGGCTCAATGCGCGGCTGATGAGTAGTTCGAGGTTGTCGGTGTAGTTGATAACGTCGATGTTTTCGTTACCCAATTCACGAACAATGGAATGGATACGTGAGCCTTTCATACCTACGCACGCACCCACCGGGTCGATCCTGTCGTCGTAAGATTCGACGGCCACTTTGGCACGTTCCCCTGGTTCACGAACAACTTTCCGTACCGAAATGATTCCATCGTAGATCTCGGGAATCTCCACTTCGAACAATCTTTCCAGGAATACCGGCGATGTTCTGGACAATGTGATCTTGGGCGATCCGTTGTTCATTTCCACTTTATGGATCACCGATTTGACGGATTCTCCCTTACGGAAACGGTCCTTTGATATCTGTTCGGTACGTGGCAGCGAAAGCTCATTACCTTCCGAATCCACGATGATTACCTCGTGTCTCAAAGTTTGATACACCTCCCCGGTGATCATTTCACCCACCTGATCCTTGTATTTTTCATACATGATCTCCTTCTCCATGTCTTTGATCTTCTGGATCAGGGTCTGGCGGGCAGTTTGCACGAGGCGACGGCCGAATTCCACCAGTTTTACTTCTTCGGCTACTTCTTCGCCAACTTCGAAGTCACTTTGAATCTTGCGGGCTTCTGCAAGAGGTATTTTGTTATATTCCCAGATATCCTCGGAGTTGTCGTCCACGATTTCGCGGGTACGCCACATTTCAAGGTCACCGCTTTCCGGGTTGATGATCACATCAAAATTATCGTCGGTGCCATATTTCTTACGAATCATAGTACGAAATACCTCTTCCAAAACACTGATCATCGTAGGACGATCGATGTTCTTGGAGCTTGCGAACTCCGCGAATGATTCAATTAATATTCCGCTATCCATGGGTATGTTAAAGAATATTTGCTGATACTAAGTTAGACATATTATATAATTGATCACAACCAGAATATGCGATTCCGGCGTTGTGGGTCTATTTAAACGAGATTTCGATCAGTGCCTTGGAAATTTCGTCCAGGCGGATCGTCCGCACCAGCGACGCCTCGTCGACGGGTGTTTTCGGTTTTTTCTTGGGAGCGGGCAGCTGTATGGTAATGCTTTCGTCACCTGCTTCGGTCAGGTTTCCCAGCAGGGCCTCACCGGTTTTCAAGGTAATCTTCAAATTCCGGCCCACATTTTTCTTGTACTGGCGCGGCAGCACTAACGGCTGGTCCAGACCAGGGGAAGAAACTTCCAGCGTGTACGCGTCTGTGAATATTTCCAGCTCTTCAAGCTGCTTGGCGAGCCTGCGGCTGATGGAGGTGCATTGCTGAATGGTAATGCCCTCGTCGCTGTCGACAAGGATGGTAACTTTCTGACTTGCCTTAGAAGGTTTCATAACGATGTCTATCAGAAAACAATCGCCATCTACCAGGAGCGGGGCCAGCAAAACTTCTAAATGTTCCTTTACGGTCATGTATAAGCTATACAAATAAAAAAGGGGATTTAGACCCCCTCAATCAATCGATCAAAATAGAATTGGATGCAAATATAAAATTATTTTATCATTTCTACAAACATTCGGGGATGTCTTCCAAATCCGTTTCCGTCGCCTATTTTTGCAAAAAATGCTATTCTGAATCAATGAAGGGGATCAAGAAGTTACTGTGGTTTTTGTATCAATGCTTTGCGTGCTATACCCTGCTGATTTACATACTGATACTGTGGGTGCCGTCCGACGGCTGGTTTGCAGGATTTATGATGATGTCGTTTCCGGCCGTAGTACTCGTTCATTTGATTTCGGTGCCTGTTTGGTTTGTTGTCGAGAAGAAAAAGGCCATTTTGCCGTTGATCATGTTCGTCGCTGCCGGTTTATTTCTTTCCAGGACATATCAGTTCGGTAGTTCCGATCAGGCGCCGGTTGAGAAAGGCGATAAGGGCGACTTCTCTGTGATGAGTTATAATGTTCACGTTTTTCAGCGTTTTTCGGAATGGCGTCTGGAAAGCACCCGAAAGGAAATCAAGGAAATGAAAGCCTGGATAGGGGATAGCGGAGCGGATGTGCTTTGTATGCCCGAGTACTACGACGAGGATGAAACCATTTTTGATTCGGGGAATTATCTTCGGAAAAAGGGGTACAAGCATTCTGCACATTTCTACCGCCGGAAATACGGAAAGTCGTACTGGGGATTGGCAATACTCTCTAAATATCCCATTGTAGCGTCCCGTGACACGATTTTTGTAGCGCAAAACGGCATGATCCAGGCCGACATCAAGGTAGGCGGCGATACCGTGCGGGTCATCGGCCTGCATTTGTACTCTATGACGCTGGGCCTTAGTAAGCTCGTGCATCAAAAGGAGATGGACGGCGTGAAGGCCGAGGGCCGGATTACACTCCGGAAAATGAAGAATGGCTTCACGCAAAGGGCCCAGGAGTTTACTGTTTTGCAGGACTGGATCAAAGCATCTCCTTACCCGGTACTGGTATGCGGGGATTTCAATGAAGTACCATATAGCTACATCTACGGCAAGCTGCGGAAATCACTCAAAAATAGTTTTGAGGAGAAAGGGCATGGGTTTGGCTTTTCTTACAACCACTTGCCTTATTTTATCAGGATAGATCATCAATTTTATGATGATAGCAAACTATCGGTGCTTGACTTTACGACATTCTCGAAAATCAAGTATTCAGATCACTATCCGGTCATGGGTAGCTACCGCTTTAAATAAAAACAGGCTCCGAAGAGCCTGTTTACTGATATTTAATGCCGAGACTGTCGAGCTCATGTATCGAGACCGTAGGCGGGAAAATACCCCTGTCAAGCTTATGCTTGACGAATCCTCCGATTTTAGCGGCTTCCTGCTCAGTCACAAAACCATTCATGCCAGGCACTCCGGGAATAACCTTCTGCTCGATTACCAGGGTGGTATCCTGACGGATATTGTAACCCCAGCCGTGCTCGCCCCTGATTGTTTCAACCTTGAAACGGGAAAGGCCTTCGCCGCCCTGATTTACATCTTGCCTTTTAAAGAACAAAAAGTAAATCGCTGCGGCAAAGGCCAGTATACCTATAATCAGGATTTTGCTGTTTCTGCGGATCACAGATCGTCGTCAGTGTTAATCGCCTGAGAAGGATCAAAGCCCCAGAAATCGTCGGCTCCGTTACCTTGGCCAGCGGCGCTACCTGTTCCGAGGTAACCGATTTTGCCTATTACGAATGAGCCTGCAAACCCTCTTTGAGTTGGGAAAGGAGCTCTTTCGACCCAGCTGTTCGCGCCCGGATCGTACTCCCATACGTCAGACCTGCCTTCGCCACCGACAACAAAAGCTTTGCCATCGATCACGAAAGACGCCCCATAAGCACGTGCCGGGAAAGCATCCTGATCGAATCCGTCAGCGAAATCGATGCGGGTCCAGTTACCTGCGCCGCCGTTACCTGCCGGATCGAAGCTATACATATCTTTGTAAGATGTGTTAGCATTGCTTTTGCCGAATCCAACATATGCCTTTGTGCCAATGGTGAATGCAATTGAGCCGCTTCTCTTACCACCTTTGAACGTAGCCATCTCGGTCCATTTATCGGTAGTTGGATTATATTCGTAAAAATCCTGGTAGTAGTTGCTGGCGTTGAAACCAAGACCTACGTACGCTCTGTCGTTCACAACGAAAGAAGTGGCAAACTGGCGGGTTCCGCCACCGAAATCAGCGATTGCATCCCATTTGTTGGTAGCAGGATCGTATTCGTAGAAATCTTTTTTGTACCCGTTGTCGACGGCAAGCACGCCGTCATAGCCGCCGCCTACATAGGCTTTGCCTTTCAGAACGAACGCCGTAGCGTTGTTGCGACCGGTTCCGGGGAATGGAGTTATTTGTGTCCAGGTTTGTCTTTCGGCGTTGTAAGCCCAAAAATCTTTTACCCGCGCAACTGTTTCGTTTGTATAACCAGTACCAATGTAACCTACGTTACCAATCACAAAACTCACCGCATTGGTCCGGATCGATCCTCCGAAGTTTGGCAGATCCTTTCTGAACCAGTTTCCGCGTTTTTCTTCATCATCCTTGTTGCTGCAGCTCATTTGCACCAACGCGGTAGAAGCGACTAGAAGGGCTAACGAAGTCTTTTTTAAGGTATTAAACATGAAATTATTGTTTGACGAATTGTTACAAATGAGTAATGAGAATTATTGAATATTTCAACTGGCCGCTTGCTTGCATATGGCATGACAAGTTCACCGGTAACCTAAATTTTTTGCAAACATAACATCTTGATACTGCTAAGTAAAATAATCGGAAATTTTTTGTCCAAAACTTTAATCTGTCAGTTACTTTCAACGCGTATCGGGTTACAATGTTGCGCCGCTGTGGCTGTCGGTCAGTCTTGGGATGCATTCCAACCCCGAATGGTTTAAAATAGTCCTGCATCTTTTACGTTTCTTACCTTGTTTGCCACTATTGCAATACTTGTAGCGTAACGGTTCAAAAGCCTCTGCTTAACTCTTACGTATGCATGCCGTTTTTTGTTGCAAACCGGATTTTACTTTCTTATTTGTCCGAAATCGTTGAATCATGTTGTATTTAAGAATGCAACTGATATTTTTGCACTTTTTACTGTTCTTGCTCTAAATGAAATTTCAGTCTTATTCCTTAGGGAAGTCGTCCATAGTTCATAAGCTTCTGATCATAGTTGCATTTGCGTTTTCGCTCACGGCTTGTGAGTGGGGGGATCAGATCGAATCCCTCGCTCAGCCAAATCCGGATGATTTCGCAGTGCTAAGTACCGATACCGTCACGATCAAGCTCTCAACAATCGGCACAGACTCGCTGATGACCGGAGCTGCCTCACGTATGCTCCTGGGCAATTACAAAGACCCCTATTTCGGAAAGGTACGAACCATGAGCTTTTTTCAGCCTACGCTGGCAAGCAGTGCGTCGGTGGTGCAGGAGGCTGAATATGATTCGCTCATACTATCGCTGAGATACGACAATTCTTACAGCTACGGCGATACAACCAAGCCAATGAACCTTACAGTTCACAGACTACTTACCGATATCCTTGATAAAAGTGCCTATTGGAATCACAATTCGACCGCATATGACCCGACACCAATCGGAAAGGTGACCATAGTTCCCAGACCGACGACTACTTCGTTGTTGAAAATAAGATTGTCAGACGTACTCGGGAAGCAGATTTTCGAAATGGCTAAAAACAATCAGTTGACTACCAACGTAGATTGGATAAACTTAGTGAAAGGCTTGGTTGTCGTGCCTGCGGCGACCGATAATGGTCCGGTCGTCGGCTTCAAGTGGGGCACCCCAGTGGCTGATACCACTTCCGTTCAACTTCACTATCATACACCTCTGGCGAGTGAGTTCAAGAAGGATTCGACCGTGTTTAGAGTTACTGCGAGCTACAATCAAACACTGGGGGATCATGCGGGAACACAACTAGCGAAATTGCCGGATAATACGAGACTTCCACTGCCTTCTTCGCAATCGGGGAATCAGGCGTTCATGCAGGCGGGAGCGGGCGTGATGCTGCGAGTAGATTTGCCTTATTTAAGTAATTTTAAATTTGCACAATACACTGCCATCAATAAGGCATATCTGCGCGTCAAGCCGCTAAAGGCTTCGATTAGCAACGCATTTAGGGTTCCTCCGGTCTTGTATCTCTACCGGGTCGATAAGAATAACCAGTTTTATACCGATGCCAACGGTGCGCCTCTGGCTGTGACGTTGCTGGGTACCGGAGGAGGCGTAAGCAGCGTCTATTTTAACGACCTGATTAAGAACGAGCGTTATTACCGTTTTGACATCAGCTCTTTCGCGACAGAAATAATGGTTTCAGAATCCAATGATGTAGGTGGGTTTGTCATTCGCAGCAGCCCATTTGGTTCAAGCGGAACTTTCCGTGAAGCCGGCAGTCAGTTCTCCATGACTGTCGATCGCCTGGTGGTGGGCGACCAACTGAACACAGACAAAGGAGTAGAACTCGAACTTTATTATACGACAGTAAAGTCGAAGTAATAAAAACATAGACCAATACAGCAAAGAGGGGTAGGCGCGAGCGCTTACCCCTCTTATTTTACATCACCACACCATTTTTGGGGAGTATTTTCTCGGGAATTTCCTCGGCACCGATCAATTGCAGCAGGTTGATCTCAATATTGCGCGACATGGAAGTCATCGGAATATCATTAGGCTCGTTTTCAAACGGGTTTTGCATGATGTAGGCGATCCATTCGACGTAAAAGAACAGGAACGAAATCGTGAATGTAATCGGGATGGCAATGCGGCCGATGCTCTCGACCAGGCCCATAGGCAGTACCAGGGTGAAAATGAATATTACCAGATGTACGAAAAACGCGTATTGCGTAGGGAAGACCGTATTCTTAATCCGCTCACATTTGCCCATCGCGTCACAAAGCCTTCGAAGGGTATCGTCGATATTCTGATAGAGCAATGTCTTGATTTTCCCTGAATCATGTAATGCGGCAACTTTGAACTGGATCAGGTTCAGGATGGCGTTGGGAATATTGTCTTGCGCGCTTACATATTCGCGCTCTTCGGTCGTCAGGTGCAGATCGGCGTACACCAGCACCTGTGTGCGGCGGAGCGAGTTGGCCAAAGCGTAGCACCAGGCAATTTGTAAGTGGGCTATATTGGAGACCAGCTCGTCTTTTTCTTTGGCCGGAGCTTCGGTAAATGTGACAGCCTGGCGAACGAGCGTCCGGCTGTCGTTGACGATTTCTCCCCAGGATTTGCGCGCTTCCCACCAGCGGTCATAGGCCGAGTTGGTCCTGAAACCAAGCAGCAGCGAAAGCGCTGTGCCGAGAATGGTGGTGATCGAAATAGGGAAGGAAAGGAAATGCCAGTTTTGATAACTGAAAAGATAAAATACCAGCGTTGCGTAAGCCGTAACCGCAACGACGCCCACCCAAATGCCTTTGAGCAGGCGCCAGATCGAAAAGACCTCTTTGACGTACATATGTGATCATAATAAGTTCTTTGCCAAAATATAAAAAAGCGGACCATAGTGACACCTATGATCCGCTTTTTGAAATAAAAACGATGTCCTGTTAATGTGCAGGAGCGTCGGCTATATTACCGGGCTTAGCCGGCTGGTTGCCTTTTTTGCCGGTGGCCAGCTTTTCGATAGCCACAAACAATACAGGCACCACGAAAATCGCCAGGGAGGTAGCGGCAAGCATACCGCCGAATACCGTCCAGCCGATGGTTTTGCGGGACTCTGCCGCCGCGCCGCTTGCAAATGCGAGTGGAAGTACCCCAAGGATAAATGCCAGCGAGGTCATGATGATAGGCCGTAAGCGCAGCTGCACCGCTTCGAGCGTCGCTTTGACGAGCTCCATTCCATTATCTACCCGCTCTTTGGCGAATTCGACGATCAGGATCGCGTTCTTGGCCGCAAGGCCGATCAGGGTAATCAAACCGATCTGCGCGTAAATGTTGTTGGACAAGTTCGGCAGCAATGTCAGCGTCAAAATCGAGCCGAACGCGCCGATTGGCACCGCGAAGAGTACGGAGAACGGAATCGACCAGCTTTCGTATAGCGCAGCCAGGAAAAGGAACACGAATATGATAGAGATCGCGAAAATAGTGGTAGTACTATCACCCGCTTTAATCTCTTCGCTACTCATACCCGAAAATTCGTAGCTATAACCGGCAGGAAGCTTGGCCGCTTCTTCACGCAGCGCGGTGATCGCCTGACCACTACTGAAACCAGGTTTAGGCGTACCGTTAATCTCTACGGAACGGTAAATGTTGTAGTGCGAAATCAATGCCGGGTTTTCTACGACTCTGGAAGTCACCAGCGCGCTCAGCGGCACCATATTACCGGCCTTGTTGCGGACGTAGAACTTCTGAATCTTGTCCAGCGAAGAGCGGAAACTGCTGTCTGCCTGAACCATCACCCGGAAGTTACGGCCATAGAGGTTGAAGTCATTGACGTAGGAACTACCCAGTAGTGTCGATAACGAGTTGAACACATCATTTACCTGCACGCCCAGTTTCTTGGTCTTCTCACGGTCGACATCGATCTGGTAGCTTGGGGTTCTTGCATTGAAGAAGGTATAAGCCATCGCTATTTCAGGACGTTTGTTAACCCTGCCCAAAAACTCGCGGGCCACGCCTTCAAACTGCTGGATGTTGTCAGTGCTGGTCGACTGTTGCAACTGGAATGTGAAACCCGAGGTCGCGCCCAGACCCGGGATCGCAGGCGGAGCGATGGCCAGTACGCGCGCTTCTTTAATATCGGCCGTGCGCTTCTGTATTTCCTTGATCACCGCCTGCACGTGGTGCTCAGCGCCTTTACGGTCTGCCCACGGGTGCAAGCTCACGAACATGGTACCCACGTTGGATTTGTTTGAGAAGCTGATCACGTTCAATCCGGCAAGACCACCCACCACTTTCACTTCCGGAATAGAGGATACCCGCGCCATAATGTCTTTGATCATCGCCACGTTGCGGGTCGTCGAGGTAGCTTCCTGCATTTCATAGGTTACAAAAAGACGGCCTTCGTCTTCTACCGGGATAAAGCCGGATGGTTTGTTTTTGAAAAGGAAGAACAATCCCACAAACAGACAGACCATCATCACCAGTACCAATGGTGTGGCTTTGATCCATTTGGAAACACCTCTTGTGTACGAGCGCGAAACTTTATCAAACCAGCGGTTGAAACGGTCGAAAAACTGTTCCAAAAGGTTCTTTTTCTCGTCGGCACCTTTGGATGGGCGAAGCATGATCGAGCAAAGCGCGGGCGTAAGCGAAAGGGCTACAAATGCCGAAAGCAATACCGAAACAGCGATCGTGATCGCAAATTGCTGGTAAAGCCGCCCTACGATACCCGGCACGAAACCTACCGGCACGAATACCGCCGCAAGGATCAATGCAATCGCTATTACAGGGCCGGAAATATCCTTCATCGCCTGCTCGGTAGCAGCGCGGGGCGACATTTTCTTTTCATCAATATAATGCTGCACCGCTTCGACCACCACAATCGCGTCATCGACCACAATACCGATCGCGAGCACGAAAGCAAAAAGCGTCAGTGTGTTGATCGTAAATCCGAAAGGAATAAAGAATATAAATGTACCGATCAACGAAACCGGGATCGCCAGGATCGGGATCAGCGTCGCGCGCCAGTTTTGAAGGAACAAGAACACGACGATCACCACAAGGATCATCGCCTCGCCGAACGTGTGAAGTACTTCCTCGATCGATACTTTCACAACCGATGCGGTTTCCACCGGGATCACGTAGTCGATGTCTTTGGGGAAGGTTTTCTTCATTTCCGTCAAAGCCTTCATGACACCTTCGTAGGTGTCGAGCGCATTGGCACCCGGTGCCTGGTAAATAAGCACAAATGCCGCGGGTTTGCCGCTTACGAATGCATTCACACCGTAGTCGAACTTACCCAGCTCTACGCGTGCGACGTCGCGCAGGTACACCACGCTACCCTGCTCGGGCGCTGAGCGTACGATGATGTTTTCAAACTGCTCCTTGGTATTCAGGCGGCTGTTGGTCAGCACGCTGTATTCGAATGCCTGCGCGCCGGGCTGCGGGGTACCGCCCACCGTACCTGCCGCGATCTGCAAGTTTTGTTCCGCCAATGCCGCCGAAATATCCGACGGGGTCATTCTCAGGTTGGCCAGTTTCTCCGGGTTCAGCCAGATACGCATACCGAAGTCATCGGCGCGGGACACGATATCACCCACACCTTTCACGCGTTGAAGGGCGTCTTTGAGGTAAATGTTGGCATAGTTACCAATGAACTGCGCATCGTGCGAGCCGTTGGGCGAATACAATGCGAGGGCGATCATAATACTTGGCTGGCGTTTACGTACTGTCAAGCCCAGGCGTTTCACCGCATCGGGTAGGGTCGGCTCAGCAACGCTCACCCGGTTCTGCACGTCCAGGGCCGCGATATTGACGTCCGTACCCACGTCAAATGTGACGTTAATGCTGCTTTGCCCGCTGCTGGTACTGTTGCTGGACATGTAGGTCATGCCCGGCACACCGTTTATCTGCGTTTCAATAGGGGTGGTGGTCGTTTGCTCGACCGTCTGAGCATCGGCCCCGGTGAAGTTACCGCTAACTGTTACGGTAGGAGGGGTAACATCGGGATATTGGGCCACCGGCAGGGTGGTCAGGGCAATGAGCCCCACCAACACGATTACCACCGAGGATACTATCGCGGTGACCGGCCTTTTTATAAAAACATCTGCAATCATTTCGTACTGGTTTATGAAATAGTAAAAGGGACCGGCTGCTTATTTCTTGGGAGCGGCACCCTGAGCCTGAGCTGGTGCGCCTTCCTGTACAACTGCTCCTTCGCGAAGGTTCTGCACACCTTCCACTGCGATTTTCTCGCCCTCCTTGAGTCCGTCTTTGACGATGATATTCGTGCCGATGGCAGTCCCAAGTACCACTTTACGCTGGGTAACCTTGCTGCTGTCGCCTGCGACATACACAAAGAACTCACCCAACTGCTCGGTAACGGCTTTGTAAGGAATCACCACGGATTTGGCCGCCGCGTTGTTGAGCACCATCACCGTGCCGCTCATACCGGCGCGGAGTTGGTTGTCCTTGTTGGGGAATACCAGACGGGCCTTAATGCTACCGGTCTGTGGATCTACCGCGCGGTCAAGCAATGCGATCTTACCGTGTGCCGGGTAAACGTCCGTTCCGAATTTGATCGAGAATGTCGAATCGCTCGCCTTTTGAGACTTCATCAATGTGGTGAAACGGTAAATTTCTTTCTGGTCCACGTTGAAATCGACCGCCAGCTGATTGTCGGTCGAAACCTTGTTCAGCACCGTTTGGCCAGCTGAAACGGGCGCGCCTACTTTCACCGCTGATATCCCGATAAGACCGTCAAACGGCGCGATCACTTTGGTGTAACGCACGCTGGTCTGGCTCGCCTTGATGCTTGCCTTGGCAGCGTCTACCTGTCTTTTGGCTACTTCGAGCGCGGCGTCCGCATTATCGACGAGCTGCTTGGCAACCGCGTCGTTCTTTTCGAGTTCATGGTAGCGGTCGGCGTCTTTCTGCGCACGGGCAAGGTTGGCTTCCTGCACATTCAGGGTAGCTACCGCCTGATCGTAGTTGGCGTCGTAAAGCTGGGCATCGATCGTGTACAGCAGCTGACCTTTGCGCACGCGGGCCCCGTCGGTGAAATGGATGCCGGTTACAAAGCCGGTAACCTGCGGGCGCAGTTCCACTTCGTTTAAAGGTACCACGGTCGCAGGGTACTCATCATAGTAGGACGCCTCAGAGGAAGTTACTTCTGCCAGGGTTACCTGTACGGCCGGAGGAGCGGTGGGCGCCTGTTGCTGGTCTTTTTTGCCGCATGAGAAGATGGTCAATGCAAGCAGGGCGGCGGGGTAATATTTTGTTGTATTTAAATACATATCATTCAAGTATTTTCTAATGGAAGCTGGTGTTAAATAGGTTGGCGCCAGGGCCTGTTATTGAATGCTGATCTGTCCGAGTGCTTTCTGAACGTCGATCTTGCTAGCCAGTACCAGGTACAATGCATTGTAATAGTTGATGCGCGCCAGGCGAAGGTCGGTTTCGGAAGTAACCACTTCGAGGTAGGTTTTGATGCCCGATTTGTATTGCAGCTGGATCACATCATACACTTCACGTGCGAGCTCAACATTCTCTTTCTGGGCCAGCAGGTTGGTCAGGTTGCCTTTGTAGTTGGCCAATGCGCTGGCGTACTCAGAGTTCACATTATTTTGAAGGCCTTTCAGGTCCCAGTCCAGGCGCTTGAGCTGCCATTCGGCCTGTTTGGTATTCGCCTTTCTTTTACCGCCCTGATAAATAGGGAGTGAAAGGGTCAATAGGCCGAACGAGTTGGGGTAGTTCTTGTTGTAAAGGTCTGAGAAATGGTTGTTCTGAAAGTTGAGGTTATAGGCTCCGTTCAGCGACAGGTTGGGCAAGTAGCTCCATTTGTTATACTGCAAATTCGCTTCGGCCAGCTTTTTCTGCGTTGCCAGGATCTGGTACTCGATCCGGCCGTTCAGGTCCACATTCTGCAAGGTGTCCAGGGCAATTTCACGCTCCATTTGCAAAGTATCATAGCTGATCTGCAATGCTTTGTTAAGCGGATAACCCATCAGTGTTTTCAGGTACTCCACTTTTGCTTTCAACACTTCCTCGTTGCTTTTCTTGTTGGCGCGGGTGTTGTTGAGTGAAATGGTCGCCCGTTTGTAGTCGATCTTGTCGGTAATGCCGGATTTGTACTGGTTCTGGGCATCTTTCAGGCTGCGTTCCAGGCGCAGGATATCCTCTTCGGCCACGCGGATCTGCTGGGTGGTGGCCAGCACATCATAGAATGCCTTGGAAACACTCACTGCCAGATCGGTTTTGTTGTTGACCGTATTCTGGCTTGCCGCGAAAAGTACATCGCCGCGGGTACGTTTGGCTAGCAGCACGTCGCGGTTGAAGATCTGCTGTGAAAGCGTGAACTGTGTAGCCGAAACGTTGTTAACCCCAAGTTTCACCGGATTACCGGCGATAATGCTCGTCTGAACAATAAAATTGTGCTGCAAATTGTAGTTAAAGCCGATTTGCGGGTACCAGTCGGCCAGTTTGGCGCGGACCTGATTGGCCGTAATCTGCTCGTCGATCAGCGATTGCTGGATCGCTGGCTGGTTTTTGATAGCGTACGCAACCACTTCCTGTAAAGTTGCCTGCTCCAAGACCGGCGCTTCCCGGCTGGTTTCCTGGATGCCCTGAGCCAGGGCGGTACTGAGCAAATTCAATAAGAGGAATGCCGAGCTAAGCGCCAAACGCGTCGTTTTTTGTGGCTTAGACCAATACTTCATGTAGGTTTTTAATTAGAATTTTGGATAGAAATTAAGTGGTACTGTCTGGTGATGAACAGGTTTGATAATTGGAAAAAAGCGTGAAAAGGATCAGCTATCCGTAGCTAGAAACAGGATTTTGACCCCCGAAAAGAAAGGATGGATTGGCGTTAGCATGGCCAGCAGGTTTAGAGAACGTTTTTGTAAACAATCGGTGACATTAGTGGGCTGCGTATAAGCTTCCCCGTTGTCCGATTGTACTTATTAAGGATTAAAACGAGGGAATAGTTTCCTATCTCTTTGAAAAAAATAGGTAGCGCACCATGAATTCTTTAAAATGTGTAATTTTAAAAGAGAATTGTGCCGTACTAGGGCATTTCAAAGGCTTTTGTTATGCGTAAAAACTACGCATTAGGGTTTTCTTCCATGCGTGTTTCACGCTGCGGCCAGATCTTTTCGATCAGCGCTGCGAAGATGATCACCAGCGCACAGCCAATCAAATTCAGCCACAGAAATGCCGTCAGGTCGATCATGTAACTGACGATCACGAATATTTCACCGATAATAGCCCCCCAGAAAACCGCCCGGCTGCCGATATTCTTGAAATAGAATGCGACCAGGAATATGCCCAGGATAGTGCCGTAAAACAGTGAGCCCAGGATATTGACGGCCTCGATCATACTTCCAAGCCGGGAAGCATATTGCGCGACGGCAATACAGAACACGCCCCAGAAAAACGTCGCCCAGCGCGAGGCGGCGACGTAATTACGGCCGTTCTCGTCTTTGCGCACGATCCGTTTGTAGATATCGACAATCGTGCACGAAGCCAGCGAGTTATAGGCCGCAGCCACCGAGCCCATCGACGCCAGCAGTATCACCGCAATGAGCAGTCCCACCATCCCCGCAGGCAAGTAGTCGATCACAAAGCGCAGGAAAATGTAATTCACATCGTTGGTATCGCCGCCGTTGGCTTTGGAGAGCACAGCTGCGGCTTCTTTGCGGACATCCTTCACCTTGCCTTCCAGGCCTGCCAGAACACTGCGGGAAGCGTCAATCGCTTGCTGATCATCCTTGCGAATCGCCTCTGTAAGCGCCATTACCTGTGGGCGTTTCACCGCCTGGATCTGATCATGCTGCTTTTCCAGGGTCGCATATTCAGTCGCGTACGCGCTCGATTTGACACGGTCGACGGCCGTTTGGTTGAAGAAAAGCGGGGGTGTAGTGAATTGGTAGAATGCGAACACAAGTACGCCTACCAACAAGATCAGGAATTGCATAGGAATTTTCAGCAGACCATTCATCGCAAGTCCCAACTTGCTTTGGCCCTGTGAGCTGCCGGTAAGAAAGCGGCCCACCTGCGACTGATCGGTACCAAAATAGGAGAGCTGCAAAAAGAACCCACCGATCAGCCCCGACCATACATTATACCGGTTATTCAAATCGAAGGTAAAATCAATCAGGTTCACCTTACCCATTTTGCCCGCTATGTGCAAAGCATCGGTAAACGAGACCTGCTCGGGCAGGAACTTTACCACCATCACGCCCGCCACGACCATGCCGATCGTAATAATGCCCATTTGCTGCAAATGCGTATGTGAAACGGCCCGGGAGCCTCCCAGTGTGGTATATAGGATCACGACTCCGCCCGAAATAATGTTGGTCCAGGTAATGTCCCAGCCCAGAATGGCCGAAAGGATCAGCGATGGGGCATAAATGGAAAGCCCGGTGGATAAACCGCGTTGCAAAAGGAAGAGAAATGCGGTGAGCGCGCGTGTACGCAGGTCGAAACGGCCTTCGAGGAATTCGTAGGCGGTAAATATTTTGAGCTTGCCGAATTTGGGAACGAATGTCACGCAAAGTACCACCATCGCCAAAGGGAGCCCGAAATAGAACTGAACGAAGCGCATACCGTCGGTATATGCCTGGCCGGGAGCGGAAAGGAAGGTGATGGCGCTGGCCTGGGTGGCCATCAGCGACAGTGTGACATGGTACCAGGGCATCGACTGGCCGGCGAGCAGGAACGAATCCATCGTGTGCTTTTCACGGCTGCGGTAGATCCCGTAAAGTACTACAAATAGGAGGGTAAGCGAAAGAACAATCCAGTCGAGTGTGCTCATTGAAAATGGGTCATAAATAAATAGAAGAGGACAATTTGCAATGCGAGCATGCCGATCAGCAGAATGTACAGCTGTTTCCAGCTATTGACAAATGGGGGCAGCCCGTCGCGGTCCTGCGAGCTATTTTCTTTTATGATCATCGTTCGGGTCGAAAGGTTTAGTACTGAAAATGGCCGGGTATCGTACCACAAGCAAAAGTAGAACGGTTTTGACAGACTTTTAGCATGTAAAAATGTTAACGAAGCGTTAACGGTAGCTATATCCGTCACTTTGCCGGACAGGACAGAACAGGCTAGTTGGCTTGTTTATAATTATTTATTTTCCGGGAATATTACAATCCTGAACACCAAAACGATCTACTTGTGAAAAACTACCTGGCCTTCCTTTTACTTTTTATATGCGTATCCGCCGGCAGAGCTGTCGCGCAGGAGCTGTCCGGCTCCGGATTATCCGGCAGGGGGCTTCCACCCATTTTCGACAACAGCTATGACGCTCAGAGGGATTCCAGGATCAGGCAATATCTTTCTCCCAAGCGCATTGTGTGGATGTCCGACCGTAGCGGAGCAAGTGTGGTAGATGCTTCCAACCTGCTCAGGAAAGGTACCGGTCAGGCAGATCTGGTACACAGAAACTTCACCAGACTGATCAGCAAAGACGGGGAAACGCCGGGGATATTGTTTGATTTTGGAAAAGAGATACAAGGAGGGATCCAGATCGTGACCGACCAGCCTGCGGACCAGAAGCCGATTCGCATCCGCATCCGGTTGGGGGAATCTGTCAGCGAGGCGATGTCCGATATCGATACCATTCGGGGAGCGACCAACGATCACGCCATGCGCGATTTCACCATTCAGGTGCCTTGGCTGGGTGTCATGCAGGTGGGGAATTCAGGGTTCCGCTTCGCGCGCATCGACCTGGTGGAGGCTGATCGCGAGCTGCAACTGAAAGAAGTAAGGGCCATTTTTGAGTATCGCGACATTCCCTATCTGGGCTCCTTTAACAGTAGCGATGAGCGCCTGAACACCATCTGGAATACCGGCGCCTACACCGTGCATTTGAATATGCAGGAATACCTCTGGGACGGTATCAAGCGCGACCGCCTGGTGTGGGTGGGGGATATGCACCCTGAGGTAATGACGATCAACACTGTTTTTGGTAAAAATGAAGTAGTAGCCAAAAGCCTTGATCAGGCCCGCGACATCACGCCGCTGCCCGGCTGGATGAACGGCATTAGCGCCTATTCGATGTGGTGGGTACTCATTCACCGGGATTTATACAAAAACCAGGGCGATTTGGAATACCTGCGAAAGCAGCAAAAATACCTTGTCGCGCTGCTCGATCAGCTCATCGAGAAAACCAAAGACAATAAGGAAAACCTGGACGGTACGCGGTTTCTGGACTGGCCATCGAGCGAAAACCCGAAAGGCATTCACGCCGGTCTGCACGCGATGATGATCATGACGCTGGAAGCCGGCGCCGAGCTTTGCCAGATCCTGGACGAGCCGGCGCAAGCGGCCCGCTGCAAAACGATGGCAGCGCAGATGAAAATGTACGTCCCCGACGCGAATGGCTCAAAACAAGCCGCCGCTCTGATGGCCCTGGCCGGGCTTATGCCGGCCGAAAAAGCCAATGCAGACGTGATCGCAGTAGGCGACTGCGAGCGTTTTTCTACGTTCTACGGCTATTATATGTTGCAGGCCAAAGCCAAAGCGAAGGACTATACCGGCGCATTGAACTGCATCCGTAGTTACTGGGGCGGTATGCTCGACATGGGCGCTACTACTTTCTGGGAGGATTTCGATCTGGCCTGGACCCAAAATGCCGCACCGATCGACGAGCTCGTGCCGGATGGAAAAGACGACATTCACGGGGATTTTGGCGCGTATTGCTACAAAAAGCTCCGCCACAGCCTCTGCCACGGCTGGGCCTCTGGGCCTACTTCCTGGCTTTCGGAGCATGTACTGGGGGTGAGCATTGTCGAAGCGGGCTGCAAAACGATCCGCATTCAGCCAAACCTGGGCGATTTGCAATGGGTGGAAGGCACTTACCCGACGCCGATGGGTGTGGTCAAGATCCGGCATGAAAAGCAGGCTGATGGCACTGTCAAATCTAAAATCGATGCGCCCAAGGGCGTGAAAGTATTGCGTTAGGATTTAACTTATTATTCTATGGAAAAATATATGCTGTCGGTCATGCTGGCATTGGGTACCATTTTGGCGAATGCAATGGGGCTGGTGCCTGCTTACCTTCGCTGCGAATATAAAGAATCCCCGGTTACGGATGCCCGTCACCCACGCCTGAGCTGGGAGCTGTCGGCAGCTGAAAATAATCAGGTGCAAACTGCCTACCAGATTCTGGTGGCATCTTCTGTCGAAAAGCTCACAGAGAGTAGCGCTGATTTGTGGAATTCCGGAAAAACGGCTAGTAGGAGCACCGCGCAGATAGAATATGCAGGAAAACCGCTCACTTCGCGTAAGGTTTGCTACTGGATGGTCAGGAGCTGGGATAAAAATGGTATCGTTGGCCAATGGAGCAAGCCCTCGCAATGGGAGATGGGGTTACTCGGTAAATCCGAATGGAAAGGGCAGTGGATCAGCCTGGATCTGGACCGCCTGGGCAAGGGTAAAGTGTACCACTTGCCGCCAGCTCCTTACCTACGCAAGGAGGTAACGATCCGTAACGGTTTTAAAAAAGCGCGCCTGTACGTGACAGCATTGGGCTTATACGAGTTTAGTGTCAATGGAAAAAAGGCGGGCGACGCGTTTCTCACCCCCGGTTGGACGGATTACGATAAGCGCGTTTACTACCAGACCTACGATGTAACCGCTGATTTGAGAGCCGGTAAAAACGCATTGGCCTCGCAGCTCTCCTACGGCTGGTATGCGGGTTATCTGGGTTATTCATTACTAGTCAAAAACCCGGTGGTGCGCGGGTTTTACGGCAAAGTGCCACTTCTGAAAGCACAGTTGGAAGTAGAATATGCAGATGGGAAAACAGAAACGTTTGTGACTGACCAGACCTGGAAAGCAAGCCAGGGAGCGCTACTGGAATCGGATTTGCTCAACGGAGAAACCTATGACGCACGTTTGGAGCAAACCGGATGGAATGTGGCTGGTTTTGACGATAGCCGTTGGAAGAACCCACAGGTTTTTCCCGATAAAACGGAGCGTAAAATGCAAGTATACCCCGGTCCGCCAGTGAAAATCACCCAGACGTTAAAAGTAGTGAGCCGCAAGGATCGCGGTAATGGCACTTATATTTTTGATATGGGCCAAAACTATGCGGGCATTGTCACGCTGCGCGTAAGGGGCCGGGCGGGTGATACGATTCGTCTTCGTTTTGGGGAAAAGCTACATCCTGACGGCAGGTTGATGACCGAAAATCTGAGAATGGCCCGTGCTACGGATACCTACATATTAAAAGGTGATCCTGCGGGTGAAATCTGGGAGCCTAAATTCACATTTCACGGGTTTCAGTACGTGGAGGTGACAGGGCTGAGAAACGCGCCGACAGACGAGACGTTAACAGGACTAGCCATCGGCTCGGACACGCCAAAGGTCGGCGCATTTGAAACCGACAATGCAATGGTCAACCAACTTTACAGCAATATCGACTGGACGCAGCGTGCCAACTACGTGGATATTCCCACCGACTGCCCGCAGCGAGATGAGCGCATCGGCTGGACGGGCGACGCGCAGGTGTATGTAAAGTCGGCGACCTTTAATAGGGACGTCGCCTCATTTTTTACCAAATGGGTGGTCGATCTGAACGACGGTCAATACGAAAACGGCGCTTACCCGCTGTACGCGCCGCGCCCGAACCTGCGCAAAACCGACACTTTTTCGCCGGGCTGGATGGAAGCAGGGATCATCTGTCCTTACCAGATTTACCGCTCATACGGCGATACCCGCATGATCCGAGACGGCTGGGCTGACATGGTACAGTTCATGGATTTTCTTGACGAGAGAAGCAAGGGGACCTATCTTTTCAAAGAGAATGCATTTGCCGACATCGATCCGAAAGGAGGCTTCGGAGATTGGCTTTCATTTGGCAAGAAAACCCCGCCGGATTTGCTCGCCTCCTTCTACTACGCCTATTGCGCCGATCTGATGGCTGAAATGGCGGCAGCGACCGGGAATGCAAAAGACCAGCAGCGGTTTTCAGAAACGGGCAGCAAAGTGCGGGAAGCGATCCGCGCGCATTATGTCGATCAGCAGGGCCGTTTCAAATGCGACGATAAGGCTTATGGCAATGGAGCAGGTTACGTGGACGGAGCCCTGGGTTTTACAGGGCATACTCAGACAGCCTACGCCAACGCTATTTACATGGATATTATCGACCCCGCCGACCGCGTAAAAGCAGGAGCCTATCTGGCCGAGCTCTTGAAGGAGAATGATGGTAAGCTCGGGACCGGCTTTCTGGGTGCTAAGCCGCTGCTTCCGGCGCTTTCAGCCACCGGCCATTCAGATCTTGCCTACAAACTGTTTTTGAGCAAAGAATTTCCTTCCTGGGGATTTGAGGTCGAAAACGGCTCTACGACAATCTGGGAGCGGTGGGATAGCTTCACCAAAGAGGACGGCTTTAAATACAATGCGGCTATGAACTCGTTCAGTCATTACGCATTCGGGGCTGTGTGCGAATGGATGTTTGGCAATGCAGCGGGGATTGTAATGACCAAACCTGGTTTCGAGACTTTCGACATCCGCCCTGAAATTGCGCCCGATGGCATGGGTAACAATGGGATTAATCACCTGAAAGCTTCGGTACGCACGATTAATGGTACTATTGCCTCGGAATGGATCAAGGCTGACGGCAAACTGACGATGAAGGTTGCAGTACCCGTGAACGCGCTCGCACATATATATGTACCCGCCAAGACGAAGGCGAAGGTGCTCGTAAATGGAAAGCAGCTATCTTCCTCCACTTCGGTAAAAATCCTTGGGAAGGAAGATAGCTACGTTGTTGTCGAAGCCGGCTCGGGCGGGTATGAGTTTATCGTAAGCCAATAGCCTAGTTAGCTTACCGTCTCGTTTATCAAGCGATCGATGCAAATGCGGAGGCTGTCGCGCCAATAAGGAATCGTGATGTCAAACGTCGCTTTGATTTTCGACTTGTCCATTACCGAATATGCCGGGCGAACCGCGCGTGTCACGTATTCCGACGTTTTAACCGGATTTAGCTTCACAGTCGTCTCGCTCAGGTCGAAAACGGCTTTGGCGAAATCATACCATGAAGTAACGCCTTCGTTGCTATAATGATAAATGCCATAAGACGTGCTGCCGGATTCGGTAATGTCCAGGATCACATTCGCCAGATCGATCGCATAGGTAGGAGAGCCCACCTGATCGATGATCACCCCCAGCTGCTCGCGTTCGCGGCCAAGGCGCAACATGGTTTTGACAAAGTTGTTGCCGAATTCAGAATACAGCCAGCTTGTGCGGATGGTGAAATGCTCAGGCAAAATCTCGCCGATAGCTGCCTCGCCTTCCAGCTTGGTCAGTCCGTAGATATTTTCAGGCTCTGCCGGATCGGTTTCCGAGAGCAGTTTGGGAATATCACCTTTGAAAACGAAGTCCGTTGAAATGTGGATCAGCGTTGCCTGGTGTTTTTTACATACTTCTGCAATATACGCCGCGCCGTCGCGATTGACTTTCCGGCAGGTATCCACATCATCTTCGGCCTTGTCTACGGCCGTGTAGGCAGCACAGTTAATGACGAACTGCGGTTTTTCAGCTGTAAAGAGCTTGTCGAGCAGTTCTTTGTCGAGGATGTTGGCGTTCTCTTCCGAAGGGAAGGAGATGTCAGTAATGTTACGTTCCGTTGAGTTTTTTTTAAGGCAGCTTCCCAGCTGACCTGAGGCTCCTAATACGACTATTCTCATTGAGTATTTGTTGAAATGCGTTCTTTGCAAATTTAAAGAATGCCTCAGGGAAGGAGCTATTATTTGTTGATTATTATTTTGCGGGAAGTGGTTTTGCCTGTATCGTCCTGCACATTCACCAGATAAATACCAGCGGGTAGGCTGTTCACGTCGATGCCGTGCTCGTAGTTCCGGTCGACCGATATAATGCTCCTGCCGTTCATGTCGACTACCGATACTTGCCTAATGCTTTTGCTGTTGCGGACGAAGATTCTGTCACGGGCCGGATTGGGATATACTGCTGCATTCACTTCGCCCGACGAGCTGTTTTCAGGTTTCAGTATTTCCGCTCCGTCTGCTGTGACCAGCGTGCTGTCGGCGCCGGGTGCCATTTCGCGGGCCGAGGAAAGGTCGGCTCCGAATGTGTAAGCCAGGTAAGTGTTGGGGACGATCGCCGCGTTGGTTGTCATCGAACCGGCGCTGGTGTTGCTAGCGCTTCCAAACAGTGAGACCGCGTCGACTGTGGACGGGATTTTGACCCATTTTGAGCCATTCCAGCCGATGATATAGACCTTGCTCAGGTTCCCGCCAGGGGCCAGGGACGACATAGCGCTTTCAAGGTGCCACGATAGCGTGATTTTTGTAGCATTTGCGCCGTTGATATCCCAATATTCCTGGCCGGAAACTTTGCCGATATTGGCGTCCTTGCTTGTAGCGGAAAACGGAGCGCCTGTTGGAAGAGGCGGATAATTACCGCCCTTGTGGCTTGATGTAATGGCTACGGCCGGGTTGGCCGAAAAATAGGCCCCGGTTGTACCATCTGCGGTGGCCGCAAACGGTCGGTATACTGAATTGTCGCTGGTGGGAAAAACAAAGCGATTGCTGCCGGTAACTTTCACATAGCCGTCGACCATGTTGAACGTGACGTTAGCGGTACTGGGATAGGTAACTTTCCCGAATGCCTTGCGGTCGGTGAATATCCGCCGTCTCTGCGCGTGCAGGCTGTCCATTCCGGTCAGGAGCACGCATAGGAGTGCTAAAATACGTAAAACCCTTCTCATCGTTTCCTTTATAAATTCTAAATATATATAACACTTTTTGTGACGTAAAAATAGAATTTATACTACATATAAAAAAGTGTGCCTTAGGAGAAATGATGGAAGGGAAAGTGCAGAAAACGCAAAAGGCGCCATAGGCGCCTTTTGCGTTGCATTAATGTTGTGGATACTGTAAGATAAATACTACTGACCGCGTCCAAGAACCATTACCTGAACGGTTCTGAAAATCAGTTGGACGTCGTCAAAAACACTATAAGATTTCAGGTATTGAAGATCATATTTGAGGCGCTCCACATTCTTGGCAACCGTATCGGCATAGCCTACGTTGATCTGTCCGATCGAGGTAATACCCGGTTTAACAGTCAAAAGGCGCTGGAAGTCGTGTGGAGCCGCTTCCATAAGCATATCCACATCATATTTGTACAACGGGCGCGGACCAACTACTGACATTTCTCCTTTCAGAACATTGATGAACTGGGGCAGTTCGTCAAGGCGTGACTTGCGCAGAATACGGCCTATTGGCGTAATGCGTGGATCGTTATCACCTTGGGAATGTTGCAGACCCATTTTATCAGCATCAACACGCATGCTGCGGAACTTGTAGATGTAGAATGGTTCCCCCCAACGTCCCGAACGCTGCTGTTTGAAGAACACAGGTCCTGGTGACGTGATCTTGATCGCCGCCCACACCAGGAAAAACACCGGCGCACCGAGGATCATCACGATAATTGAGAATATCAGGTCGAAAGCGCGCTTTACGGTCTGTTCGTTCAGACTTGAAAACGGCTTGGTGTTGATCTCGATGATTGGGTACATATCGTGGTACTCAATTGTGGCCATATTGGTCATGAAGCCACGAAAGTCAGGTACCAGGCGAATGTGCGTGCGCTGGCGCTCACCCATGCGGATCACTTCCTTCACCTGCTCGTCGTTCATTTCCGAAAGGCAGCAGTACAGGTAGTCCAATTGCTTTTCTTTCACCATCGCTTCAAGCGATTCTATGGGATTTTTTTCCGTAGAAGGATCAATTGATCCGGAAAAGCGGTAGCCTAGTTCCTTGCGTTCTGCATAAAACTCGCGGATTAGCGAGGCCAGATCTCCCTTACCTACGATGCCGTACCGGTTGTAGTTGTAACCAGCTTGGCGATATACTTTCAGGAAAAGCACGGCGGCAGCCCGAGATGCAGAGGACAGGGAGATGAACATGATATAAGTCATCAGGAACTGATATCGTGAATACTCCTCACCTTGCTTACTGAGGTAAAGAAACGCCATCATCATAGCTCCATGCATCGTCACTGCTTTCAAAAAGCTTGCAAGCTGCGTGTTGAAATGGTACGATAGTCGCGTGAAACGATAGGTTTTGAAAACGTAGATCGTGAAAATCCAGACCAGGTTTGCAACCAGGAGCAGATTTACATACTGGTTTGCAAAGAGTGTGGAAAGTCCGCTTTCAAACCGGAAGATGTAAGCAAAGAAGAACGATAGATTTAGGAGCGCGACGTCCGTCCAAAGGTGAGCCTTAGGCAGTAGCCCAGGATAGTGATTTTTCATAAGTTTTATAACGTTGAGTATAAATGCTCGGCTTGATACCAAGTTCGGTCTGGATTTTTTGGGCTATCCGATTGTCGAATTCTGGCAATGTCCAGAGTTAGCTTTCGATTTCCCGCCCCGGCCGAAGGCATTCAATGGTATGTAACAAGTTTAAGGCTTTTCTTTCTTAATTCAAAACTGTAAAATATTGCTAATATTATAATTTGTTGATTTGCTGTTAGTTATATTTTTCTATTCATAGAACTATCTCGTATTCTCCATGTATTATCCAATTCGAAATGGTTGTATATAAGCACATTCCACCGATCACGGGCGCTATCGCTGCGTTGAAAGTGGAAGAATTACTCCGGCAGCGAGATTCAGCTGTTTCGTTCGGGCGATTGTACCGGACAATAACGTGTTTCCGGAAAGGAACACAGGGCCGGCTTTTACGCTTAGTCCTGAGTAGGCCCCCCCAAACTCCTGGTAGCCGAGCGACACTCCAACGGCCCAGTTACCCGTTTCCCAACGCGGCGCGATAGCCACAGAGGAATTGGTTCGAAGCGTGCGGATATCATTTTTACCCTTCAAACTAAGTACTCCGTGCCCGCCTGCGAAAAAATTCTCTGCCAAACGAACGTCGGCGACGACTTGTATCGTCGTAGGAAGACCTACTAAATAGGTATCGTTGCGGACATTTGTTTTTTCGAAAAGATCGGGATATTTATCAAACACCCTTGTGGTTTGACTGAAAGTAGAATTGTTAAAATTGTTGTTGAAGAAAAGGTCCTTGTTAACGGGTATGTTAATATTATAACTCTTACTATAAGCAGAGTCTGCACGGAATTTCAAACGTCCGATATCATTGATCGACAGGCCAAATTTGAAAAGGGGAGGGCCGGTTTTATCGCGCCGGTATTCATACATCACCCCGAGGGTTGTACTGATACTAACTTGCTGAGGATGAAGCAAATTGCGCAAATTGGCCGCGCCTAGAAATTCACCCGATGTTTGGGTGCTGACACTTCCGGTTGCGTTGGTGAGGGATGTTAGGTAAGAATTGATTCTTTTGATAGTGCCGGTCAATGTTGGCACAGCTATGGATGTGCTGGCAGCGCCGTTGACCACGTTGAGCGTTCCGCCGAAATGCAGGGAGCTCCGGTCGTTTTCGTAAGCCAGATAAGAGGCTGTGATGCCGAGCTCCGAGAAAACGGCTGCAACCATTTGCATTTGCTCCCGCTTGATCACATACGGGTATTCCTGCGGTACTTTTACAACCTCTCCGATCTCGCTGATCAGGCGCCCGTCGGCTTTCCAGTAGTTGGAATGAAAACGCGTCCGAGTCGTCGCAATCACGGTTAGTTTGGGTGTAAGGCCATACGCTAATGAAGGACCTTTGATGGACAAAAGCCCAGCCCCGGTAGAGATTTTGGACGTGCCGAGTACGTTTTGGCGCAGGAAGTTCGCATTGACATGGAATAGATTTTTGGTGGAAATGGAGCCGGTATTCGATACTACGTCGCCATCGAAGGATAAAATGCTGGCTGCCCATTCCCCTTTATTCAGGTGAACCAACGCAGGGTTAGTACTGATTGCATTGGTGTTCTTGCTGACGTCCGAGAAAAGTACCGGATGCTGCGCTATCGAAGACATACTCTGGCACAGGAGGCCGGCTACCAGCAAAGGGCGGAAGAACCTCATGGTATTACCAGGTTTTAGAGACTTTCAACGAACCCCCGAGCGAATTGTACAACAATCGGCCCTGGTCCACCGCCAGAGCCGCACCGATATTCAGGCCGTTGGACAACGGCATAGCTACCTCCGCTATTCCGGAAAACTGGTTAACCTTTGGAAAAATCCCGTACACCGGGTCGCGCTTGTAGCGATTGCCGTTGTACCAGTAAGAGATATCCGATGCGCGGTAGTCGCCGTAGTTTTGACTGTATGTTACCTTTAACTTATAGATTAGACCTGAAACTCTTCCCTCAGTTCCAAAATGGAATGCTATTACACGGTTATTCGCGAAATAGTTGATGGGGGCATTGGGGAGATTTGCCCTGATGTGGCTGGCAGGTGTTATCAGCGGAGTTCCCAGGCCCACTCCATCGTAGGCATATCCTTCGGTATATACCGCGTGGTTATAATAATATTCAGGTCCGGAGGGGGTTTCCTTAGAATCAGCTTCGCCTGCCTGATTTTTACTATAAAAAAATTCAAAAAGGAATTTGGTCCATTTCCATTGTTGGTCCGCAGAAGAGGTGTTGGTGATCGATAGGCCGGTTAGTCCGTCTTTGACATTAGCTAAGTGCCCTAATGCGCCCTTATCATAGAAAAACTGCCGGTATGCAAGGATTCGGGATTGCCCGGTTAGAATCTGAAAACCCAGATCGACTGCGCCGAGATGATTGCCGATTTTAGAGATATCACGTTTCAATCCGTGTTTCGTATACTTTTTCCCGGTTATGACGTGCCAGAATGCATCCAGGTCACTCAGGTTATACTGATCTCCAAAAATTGCTTTGTCACTCCCCCAAATTACTTCATGATTGATGCCGGCGAAAAGATTGACCTTCCATTCCGGTTTCCCCAACCGCGCATGGAAGGAGGCATTGTGGAAATAGGAGGCGACAGAAGTGCCGTCGAGATCTCCGTATTGGATCGGAACTTTACCCATCCAGCCATAAGAGAATGCACCCTTGAATGCCAGCACGCGGGAAAGGAATGGCACGCTCCAAAATTCCGGCACGCTGATTTCCACTTTGGGTATGCCTAATGCATTTCCCGACAAGGCAAATGAACCTACCGAAAGCGTGCTGTCCGTTACTCCTACGATATCCCTCGAACGCCCGGCTTTAAGTTGAAATATTCCCAAACGGCCTTTCAAATAAGCCTCGATCGGGATAAATTTCACGTCTTTGCCTGCATACAACACCGCGTCTACTCCCGCTCCCCAGTCTGCCAGCTTTTTCCTACTGCTCGCGTATTCGCGGCGCAGGCTTCCGAACGCACCAATGGAAACGCCGTCGACCGGAATGTCTCCAAACTGATTTGATCGCATCCAGAACGGAACCTGGCCATTGCCTGTTCCCGTTAGTTTCAGACCGATTTCGGCATGGATATTCTTTTCGACGACGGCAGTGTCGGTTAGCGACTGCGCGGACATTTGCTGCGCGCAGGCTGTGATCAGAGTTAGAGCGAAGAGGGTGGTTTTCATGAAATGGATGTCAGTTCGGCCTTGGTATTTTCATTTTTTGCTGATAGCGTATGCAAATCGTTCTCCCATTGCCGTAGGACGCTTTCCTTGCTCAGGAAGCGCTCGGAATACTTCCGTGCATTGGTTTGAAATACAGTTAGGTCAGAATTCAGGGCCGTTCTGACTCCGGCAAGCAGCGAATCGACGGATTCGGGCTCGACGATAATGCCGAGCGAATGTTCGGACACAATGTCGAACAGCGAAGTCCCTGGTGATGCAGTGACCAGCGCGCATCCGCCCGATGCCAGGATTGCAGTGAGTTTGCTCGGTAATACGAGGTCGGATGCAGATTTTTTTTGCAAAACCAGGTGTAAATCCGCGATGGCCAGTAGCGCCGATAGTTTCTCGTAAGGTTGGAGCGGGAAAAATACTATGTTGGTGAGATTCGCATCTTTGACAGACTGAACCAGTTTCTCTTTTCCGCCTCCGGAGCCCACGATCACAAACAAAACATCTTTTTCTCGTTCCATCTCTTTGGCAACGTCGAGAATGATTTCCAGGCCCTGCTTTTCGCCCAGGTTACCCGAGTACAGCACTACTTGTTTATCCAGGTCAATGCCGAATTCTTTGCGCAGCGATTGTTCACGGGTCAGGGGCGTAATGGCGGTCTCATCGACCCAGTTAGGAAAGAGGATCATTTTTGACGGTGAAAGTCCTTTCGCAAGAATTTTTTTCATCATGCCTTTGCTGATGGTCGAAACGGCTGAACTTGACTTCAGAATAAATTTCTCCAGCGAGAACATGATGTTGAGCGCAGTTTTGTTCCGGATCATCTGGAGATCACGGGCAGCATCGACCTGCAAGTCCTGGATGTGGCTCACGAGCTTTGCACCACGTAATTTAGCGTAGAGCAGCGGGTAGAGTCCGAGGTGGAACGGAGGCGATATGCAAATTACGACGTCAAACGCCGGTTTGAATAAAAATCCAAAAAACGTTGGAAAGGTCGACAGAAGGAATGAAAACTCATGGACAATACGCTTGGCCGAGGTGACTTTACCGGGAACGTAAAGGGGATGACGGTGCACTTTTACCCCCTCCATGATCTCATTAAACCGCTTCTTTCCTTTATACCGGTCGTGGATCTGCCATTCCGGATAATAGGGGAAAGCCGTAACAACTTCCACATCATGCCCTTGTTTCGCCAGCCAGGCGCCCATTTCTCCCGAATATTTTCCAATGCCCGTCAATTCAGGAGCGTAGTTGATGCCGTAAATCAGGATGCGCATGTCTAGTATACTTTATTTTTGAAAACCGGTTTTATGAGATAGCCAGCAATCAGACCGGCTATCGAGCCTAAAAATCCCCACAAAATGTCTCCGGGATCGAAATGCCTTTTGCTGAGAAAAAGCTGGCCGACCTCCGCCATTGTTACCAGTAATAGCAGGCACACGATGACCGCGAACCTTCTAAAAGTTGCTGCACCCCCCTGAACAAATCCTATTTCCGCGAGGGCCGCCAGGAAAACAAAAGGTATTGCGGTACGCACATTCCAGTTCTCATTGATCCAGCGACCTATTCCGAGCGGGAAATAAGGTTGGAAGCCAATATTCGGGTCTGGGAGCCAGCTGAAATACAGCACCGCAATGGATATCAGGGCCAGGCAGATGTGCAGTGCGTTTTTGCTGTTCATAGCTCCTTCCTCGCTTTCAGGAATTTCGCGGGACTACCCACGCACACCGAATTACCCGGCAAATTTTTGAAAACGGATGACCGTGCCCCGACAACCGTGCCGTTTCCAATGGTGACACCCGGGCCAACATATACATCGGTAGCCAGCCAACATTCATCTTCAATGGTGATGGCTTGCTGATAGATCGGAAACTCCGGTTCAAGGTAGTCGTGAGAACCTGTACAAAGGTAACTTCGCTGAGATACGACTACATTCTTCCCGATAAGGATTGGCCCGAGGCTATACAATACAACGTGATCTCCGATCCAGGAATAATCTCCGATCGATACTTTCCAGGGAAACTGCGTATGCATCGAAGGGCGTAATATCACACCCTTTCCTATTTTGGCACCAAAGCAGCGCATCAGGAATCTACGCCAACCGTACATAAACTGAGGAGACGTATTGAAAAGCAGGCTTTCAACAATCCACCAGAGCTGCACATACCATCCGGGACGGCCGCGAAAGTCGGGAGGCATTTTGAACTCATTTAGATTTTGAAACCGCATATAGGATTTGGAGGACGTTGTTGGAGAAAATAGATTCAGTGAAATGCTCTTTCACATAATTCATGTTTGTGCGGCTTATTTTCGCTATTCCGGAAGCCAGGTCGCCAGATATTTTTGTCAGCGTTTCAGCGATGCTCTGCGGATTTCTGGGTTCGACAAAAAAACCGTTTGCGGTAGAAACGATATCCGGGATACCCGAATAGTTAGTGGTAACAACGATGTTCCCAGTTGCCATCGCTTCTATGATTGCAATGGGCTGCCCTTCCATTCGATAGTAGGTAGGCATCACAAATACATTGGATTCATTCAGAAGCTTCGTCTTCTTTTCGCCCTGGACTACACCGTGATATTTGACATATTCTTCCAGTGATTTTAACCTGGCTGAGAGGCTTTCCAGTGATTCATCTTCAATTTTGCCGGCTATATCGGCCTCAAAATCAATTGATTGGTCTTTTAGTAATTCCAGGCAGTCCAGAAAATCTTCAATCCCTTTTTCTTTCATGAGATTACTCAGATAAAGTATCCGGAGCTTGTCAATCGGCTTTTGTAATTCCGCCGTTTGGTATATCAGGCTGTCCTGGGCGAAATTGGGCACCTCGTAAATTCTGTCGTCGGGAAGCAGGCCGTCGAAATTGCTTCGAAGGCTTCTGGACAACACTACCCCGCCGGCGGCACGCGAAATGAAAAATTTAAAAATTCGCTTTTTAATACCCGTAAGCAATTTATATTCATTGCCGAGGTGATTGCCATGGAGGTGTATCAGGTATGGCTTCTTAAATAATATCGCCAGCAGATAGAACGGAATATATTTCGCAATTCCAAAGAAAGTCTGACCAGGCGTGGAATAAACTATGTCACAACCCACTATGCGCCACAACCCTTTATAGCTCCCTAAAAAGGAGGTTACTTTTGATATATCGAAAGCACCCACTTTACCTGATGAAACATTTTGCGTATTGGTGTCAATAATTTGAATTGAAATATCATCGACACTGGATAATCTGTTGATGAGTACGGAATTCGCAAGGGAACAGCCATTGATCGGCGGCGGTACTGGCGTGACCAATAATACTTTCATTATTTAGATTCGGGTTAGCTGAAAAAAATATTAACAGGTGTTCGTTGGACTAGTTAATTTTAACAGAATAGTTTTGAACCCTACTGAATGGAGCGATGGGGCGTTTCTGCTTAAATTTGAACCTAAATTTCAATAGAACTGGAATAAACAATACTTTCACAATGGCCATGAAATTGTTGAACAAATCGGATTTCATGATATTAAATGGCCGCGGCGTAACAATGCACAAAATAGCCAGGTCCAATGTACTCCTGCATTTACTCAATCCTTTTTCTACTACATAAACAAAGTACAACATAGTGAGGCCGGCAAAAATGATCCCGAAATATCCAAAATTCAATATCGATTCGACCAACCATGAAGCTACCAGTTCTCCTCCCTCAGTATGAGTAAAGTGGCTTGGATAATAAACTTTTGTGAAATAGGTCATAGCACCTTTCGGCTTGTCAGGCCACATTACCCGCGGGATGGGCGAGGTTAAACACGCAACAATCGTCGATCCGTACAGGTGATTCTTTTGAAGCCTTTCATCAGCAATGACCGTCATTAATGCATCTGTCTGAACAAAGTCGAACCCGCCAACAAGAAATTCATGTGGCTTTGATAGAGTTTCCAGCAACACCTCACTTGCTTCTTTACCCTGGTTATTCTGAAAATACAGGTCACGGGTCAATACGCGATAGGATATTCCAAATATAAAAACCGCAATGCCGAAATAAATGATGTAGCTTGTGTTCAACTTCTTTGACAAATAAATTTTAGCTCCTCCAACACTAATGAGGAAGAATAGAATATTAGATCTTCCTCCGAGGAGCATAAGGACTAGTACAACCAGTACGATAGTGAGCACAATTGATTTTTTGCAAACCAGATCATTTACAATTTTCACTATTGCCGAGGAAGTGTATAGGAAGAAGAATACCTCTACAAATGCTCCGAAATCGCCGAAAAATGTTTTGAACATGATGCTCCTCGTCGACAACAATTGAAGGTAGCCGGAGAGGGTATAGCCGCGCAAAAACGGGATACTTAATATAATCAGGGATGAGAAAAGTAGTATGCTATTGATCTGATTGGTTGCCCGGATAAACCGCGGAGTTATTGCAATTTTTTTTCGTTCAGGCTTGTGTTTCAATAAGAACAGTATCAGAGGAAACGAAAAAATGCTGATAAACAATGCCGACACGAGCATAGCCTCCGTGAACAGCCCGGTATGACCATTCACACTTTTCACCAACAAAGGGGTACCTCCCCAAAATCCGGTTTGGAGAATGTAGATCGGTCGCAATACATACATGATAATCAGCCCAATTGCTGAGATTGCAGCCGGGCTGAAAATGGATATAATCGATTTTTCAACGGCAATGTACAGTAGGACTGACAGGACGATGAAATTGTACAGGATTATAATACTTCCCATATGTTAATGTCTAATTTTAGCTTTTTACCGCGATTCTCACGGTGGATCTTATTGAGATAAGCTTCATTTACATCCGCAAGGGGGATGCTATACTCCGGAACTCCGAGGAGCTTGAACATACCGATTGTTTTGGGCTGATAGGCAATTCCTATCGTTTCGACGCCTGAGCAAAGGGCAAAAATAGCCGAGTGCATTCTCGATGCGAGGAAAATGTCGTTTTGCTTATAAAGATTAATGATATCGTCGGTATTGAGCGTGCTTACATTGACCAGCTTTGATTTTATGGTGATCATCTTGGCAAAGTCTTCCGATACAAACCGATCGGTATCCACGTGCGAATGGTCTACCTGAATGTAGATATTGCATTCATCGAAATTTTGATTGATGTAGTTGGCCAGAACACTGAGGTAATTTTTTTGCTCTTTTTTTATAATCGCCGACTTATTCGTGAATGAGTGATCGATCAGCGTTATTCCAACGATTTTTAATTCCGGTTTGCAGTCCATTTCGCGCTTTGCAGCTTTAAGAAATACAGTATCGTTGGTGAGCACTGTCCGGATATTGTTCTGTTTGCACCAGTCGAATGACTTTTGATCCCTTGCATAAAATGTATCCAGTTTGGAAAGAAGCCGGGATACGATTGCCGAATCTACACTGCGCATCGGGCCGGCGCTCTGCGGGTAAATAACTGTTTTACTTACTTTTGAGTGAATGTAAATCGATGCGGCAACTCTCATTAGACCAAAGCCGCCCGGGCCCCATTTCGATGAATAGAGATACCCGCCTCCTACTGAAATAACGAGATCATATTTCTTGGGTGTCTTAGTTAAGGAATTAAGAATGGAAAAGTATTTTTTCCACGCCGCGTCTACGCTCGGTATAACCGGATCGACGACGGTTACACCATATTGCTCATATTCGACCATATCCTCGTAGTTTTTTTCTATGAATATCTGCGAGCCAGGGTATTTGACCTTAATTCGTTCGATCGTAGTGAGTACAATACCGAAATCTCCTCTGTTTTTCGTTGAGTATCCGTTGATTAATAGGATTTGCATACAGACTTTGCTTTTTGATAGAAAATGACGCTTGGGCCGATGATCATTATTACAACTAATGTTTTATTGTATGTATCCAGGGAAAGTACGTTATGAAAAAGTAAACAAATCCCGATCATTACAATCTGGAAAAAGAAGGCATATCTATGTGACACATTGATTGCCCAGAAATTTCCCTGCGATTTTATTCTGATAGCTATGTCCATACTCATCATGTAAATGATAGATGATATGCAAAATGTGAGTACGATAGCTAAATCGTTTTTTAAGAATAGGGCAAAGGCGCCGATCCCTATCGGAACAAGAAAACGAAGCGCGGTTGTCTTAGGTAATTTGTTTTTTAAAGCGTTGAATTCTAGCAAGGCGACGACCATCGAGGATAATCCGAAGAATACCTGGATCGCACGTATGCCACTCAGGTCTGTTCCAATGAATATTTTAGAAAGCGCAATCAGGAAGCCGACAGTATAGAACCACTGAAAGAAAACCGATAGCGAATTCATGTAATGCTTTTTTACGCAAGATGCCATGTAATCGATGCTGGCATTGCCAAAAATGAAAAGCGCTGAGGAAAGGTACCAGTAATGAAATTCGGCAAGCTCATTGATATAAAATAAACCGGCCAGCAATACTGCACCAGGCAGATAGATGAGTACATTGTATTTGTTGCTTATTTTCGAGTATACATCTATCAGGATAACTACGCACATAAATAGTGCATAATAGGAATTGTAAAAGATAACAATTGCCGCTAGTATGTATCGAATTAATGCAATGTTCGTCCAGTTTACGTTTACGTCCGGCCGCGTTGTGATGGTTGGTTGGATGATAACCAGATTTAGTAGTCCCTGAACAAACAGGAACACTATGTTAGCATCCATGTTCGCTTCAAAGGAGTGATTTTGAGTAAGAATGAGAACGCCCAAGAAATTCGCAACCGGATACCAGGCCACCTTAAGTGTATTGGTGAACAGATTGAATAATTCACGAAATTTGGGAGAATTTGTGAGCTCCGATTTTGTTATCGTTATCATGTTTAAGCCGGAACGGGTTTTAGGTTGTCAGGTGGTCCGCAACTGACTTACCATAAATCTTAAAATTCGCTTGGTTAGAATAATGCACTGCGTCATTCTAACCAAGCTGCAAAGTGCCGGGCTCCATTAGCGCCCGACAGCTATTATTCGAAATAGTTCAAGACGTCAAATCCTTCTTTCAGCAGTATCTGATCTTTTTGGAAAAGACGCAGGTCTGCCATAGCCATATCTTCGATCAGCGTGTCCAGGGTATGCTTTGGCTTCCAGCCCAATTTTTCCTGAGATTTAGTCGGATCTCCGATCAGGAGCTCAACTTCCGTCGGGCGATAGTATCTGGGATCAATTTTCAGAATCGGTGTACCGATTTTAAGGTGAACGGTATCTGTTATTCCCAATTCTGCTAGGCGGGCAATATCCAGCGCTGCGATGCTTCCCACTTCATTCTCTTCCGAACCTTCAAACGCAACTTCGATGCCGAGGAAAGCAAATGTTTTGCGGATAAACTCGCGAACGCGGGTAGTTACTCCGGTAGCAATTACAAAGTCCTCTGAAACATCCTGTTGCAGGATAAGATACATGGCTTCCACATAGTCTTTCGCATGTCCCCAGTCACGCTGCGCGTCGATGTTACCCATGTAAAGGCAATCTTGCAGGCCCAGCGCAATTTTAGCGGCAGCCCTAGTGATTTTGCGTGTAACGAAGGTTTCTCCGCGAAGTGGTGATTCGTGGTTAAACAGGATGCCGTTTGAGGCGAACATACCATAGGCTTCGCGGTAGTTGACGGTAATCCAGTACGCGTAAAGCTTAGCTACCGCGTAAGGTGAGCGTGGATAGAACGGGGTGGTTTCAGATTGTGGAACCGCCTGAACCAGGCCGTAAAGTTCTGACGTGGATGCCTGATAGATCTTTGTCTTTTTTGTCAGCCCGAGCAATCGCACCGCTTCCAGGATACGCAGGGTGCCGATACCATCGGCGTTGGCAGTATATTCAGGCATCTCAAAGCTCACTTGTACGTGGCTCATCGCTGCGAGGTTGTATATTTCGTCTGGCTGAACGTCCTGGATAAGACGGGTCAGGTTCATGGAATCTGTCAAATCTCCGTAGTGGAGTACAAATTTAGGGTCCGCAACGTGCGGGTCTTGATACAGGTGGTCAATTCTGTCGGTGTTGAACAAAGAGCTCCGGCGTTTTACACCATGAACTATGTATCCTTTGCTAAGCAATAGTTCGGCCAGATATGCACCATCCTGCCCTGTTACCCCGGTAATTAATGCTACTTTTGACATGATCTTGTTGAGTTTGATTATAATTTTTTAGAAAGGGCCGTTAACTTTTCATTTCGCGGACTACACCGCATAGACTTCCTGATTGGCAAGAAAATCCTGATAGGCAAGGGCGATGCCCTCCGGTAGTTCAATGCTGTGCTTCCAGCCCTCACCGTGGAGTTTTGATACGTCCATCAATTTGCGGGGCGTGCCGTCCGGCTTGCTCTCATCCCATCTGATCTCACCCTCATACCCAGTCACCGTTGCCACCAACTCCGTAAGCTCTTTAATGGAAAGGTCTTCGCCCGTCCCGACGTTCACGAGCTCCCGGCCATTGTAGTTGTCCATGAGATAGACGCACGCCTCGGCCAGGTCATCCGCGAACAAAAATTCTCTTTTCGGAGAACCGGTTCCCCATGCTTCAACATACTCCTTGTTTTGCAGTTTCGCCTCATGAAACTTTCGTATAAGCGCAGGAAGAACGTGGGAATTTTTTAAGTTATAGTTGTCGCCATACCCATACAAATTGGTTGGCATCACGCTGATGAAATTACAGCCGTACTGATCACGATATGCTTCGCAAAGTTTAATACCGGCGATTTTGGCAATGGCGTAAGGCTCATTGGTCTCTTCCAATGTGCCTGTCAGCAAATATTCTTCCTTCAGAGGCTGGGATGCGTACTTTGGATAAATACATGATGATCCGAGGAACAACAATTTTTTTACACCGTGTAGATAAGCCTGGTGAATGACATTTGCTTCAATCATCAGGTTTTGATAGATGAAATCCGCACGATAAGTGTTGTTAGCCACAATGCCGCCGACTTTCGCCGCTGCCAGAAAAACATACGCGGGCTTTTCGCTTTCAAAGAAGTCAGCCACATCCTGCTGGTTTGTCAGGTCCAGTTCAGAGGATGTTCTGGTTATGATGTTGGAATAGCCTCGTTTGTCGACTGCCCGGAAAATTGCTGATCCGACCATTCCCCGGTGGCCTGCGATGTATATTTTGTCGTTTTGATTCATAGATTACCAATTAGTTTACGGAGTGAATATTGGGCGATTTGCGCCGCACAATTCGAAAGGGTATGCAATCGTCGCAGCGCCTGCTTGCTGCCATGCGTCCACGCTAGCGCTGCGTCGGAACGTAAAGCACAAATCTTACCTGGAACTGAGTCACTTTAAAAAGAAGCGTCCGTTGGATAAGTAAGCTCTCTAAGAAAATATCCTGGTGATGGAACTGGCACAAAGCGGGCCAGGAAAGCCCGTTCGGGGAGTGGGGGCCATGATGGCCTGTGGAGTGGAAGTCGACATGTCTATTTTATACGTTGAGTGATTAATTGTTATTCTGAGGTTGGTGTGGTTTGGCAACTTGACGGTACTCTGGTACCTCTCGTAGCCAAACCACTGCCATCAGGCGTCAGCCCCGCGACACGAGTTTTTTCAATCGCGTGCCAACGGAGGATCCTTTGCTCTCCGATTCTTCGGAATAATATCCATATCCATAACCGCCGTATCCATATCCGTATCCGTATCCGGCTCCATAGTTTACGCCGTTGAAGATCACAGAGAGGTTGGTAAACCGACGGGCGCGCTGCAATTCACCGATCCGTTTGAGGTGATTCAGGATTGTATAGTTGAAGCGGACAATGTAAAGCGTCGCATCAACATGCTCGGAAATGAGAGCAGAATCTGTAACAAGCCCGTAAGGAGGCGAGTCGATCAGGATGTAATCGTACTTCTCACGCAGCTCAGCCAAAAGAACCGGCAACTTGCCATTATTCAGCAATTCCGACGGGTTAGGAGGGATCGGTCCGCTGGTTAGCACATCGAACTTCGGATGCACACCCGTCGACTGGATGAAGTCGATGTAATGTCCCTGGCCAATAAGACAGTTGGAGGCGCCAAAACGGTTAGGGACGCCCAGGCGTTCGTGAATGGTGGGCTTACGTAAGTCGAGACCAATAAGAAGTACACGCTTATCGGAATATGCAAGGCTCGCCGCCAGGTTTATGCTGACAAAGCTTTTACCCTCGCCACCGATGGAAGAGGTAAGCATGATTACACGGGAATTACCATCACCCAGGTATTGCAGGTTGGTACGCAGCGCACGGAACTGTTCTGCGACAGCGCTTCTGCTCGTCATTTTAATGATCGATTCTTCGCCCGGCACACCGTTAACAATTCCTTTCATCTGTCCAATCTCTCCGATAATCGAAGAGTGCGTAACTCTTTCAATCTCTTCGCGGCGCTGAACAGTGTTGTTGAGTACAAAAAGCAGATTGATAAGCAATATAGGGATAATCAGACCCGCAGCACCAGCTGCAAGCCATATCAGTGTCTTTTTAGGCTTAATTGGGTTGAAAGTCGAAATAGGGGCGTCAATCAGCCGACTATCTGTTACGGTCGAAGCGTAGGCAAGGGCCGTTTCCTCTCTTTTTTGCAAAAGGTATAGGTACAGCTCCTCTTTAATAGATTGTTGGCGCTTGATACCCACAAATTCACGTTCTTTCTTCGGGATGCTTCTCAAACCTGCGGAGAAGCGGTTGTTGATACCTTCGAGATTTCTCTTGGTAACAGCCATTCCGCGTTTCAGGTTTTGTACGTTTTCCCGGATGGATTGGCGTGTGCCTGCCAATTGCGTGTTGATCGTTTGAAGTAATGGGTTGTTGGGAGAAGTGGTCCGCGCATAACGCTCACGCTGCAATTCCAGATCGTTGAATTTTGTGAGCAAGGATACCAGCACCGGATCTTCGATCATATATGTGGCCGGTGCAACAGCACCTTCTCCGCTGTTTTGAATGTAGTTTTCAATGCTCTCGAGAATACTAATTTTGGTGTTCACCTCATTGAGCTTCGAATCATTCTCTTTGATGTTTTCAAGATACAACTGGGACTCCGCGCTTATATCGGTGATACCTTGCGTCGTTTTGTAGGACTCTACGTCTTTTTCAACGTCTCCAAGTTCTCCGGTGATCAATCCGAGACGATTCTCGATGAATTTCAATGTATTGCTTGCCTCGCTGTTTTTATCGGCCAGCGACGACTGCACATACACGTCGAGAAGTTTGTTCAGAACGTCCTTCGACCGCTGTACGTCACTATCCTGATAAGTAAGTTCGAGGACGGTGCTCTTTACATTAGGCTGCTCTACCGAGAATCTTTTCAGCATTCCTTCCGCCAGGTTTTTTACATCGGTAAACTTGATTGTCACCTCGCTGTATTCCGACGGCTCGCCTTTGGTAATCACAAACGCACCCCACGCATTATTAAAGCGCTGGTTGAATGCAAACACCTTGTCTTCGTTGTTAAAGCGGAAATGAGTGGAGTCCACCACATGCAGTACCATCGGTTCTTGATAACCGTAAGGGTTAATCACCTCAGCCTTTACAACCACCGGACTCTTTTTGTACAGGCTCACAGTTTTAAGACCGTCCTTGGCAGTATATGACACATCCAGGTTCAGTTCCTTAATCACCTGCTCCATCAGCGTCTGCGACTTGATAATTTCAAGCTCGTTCTCGACCAGTTTGTTGCCTCCGAATTGGCTGCTCAATTCTGACAGAATATCCCCCTGGGCACCGCTAAGTCCCTTGTTTTCATCTTTAATAAGAATGCTGGTTTTGGTGCTGTAAATCGGCGATGCGATCTGGAGGTAAAAGAATGCGACAATCAGCGCCGCAAAAACGAAGATCGGGAATAGAAACCAATACCTGAAATATCGTTGGACGTATTCGTTCAGGTTAAAATCGCTTTCGCTATCTTCAAGCATTTCTGCCATCGGATGTTCGGATGCATTACTTTTCATAACGTCGAGTAAAATTAAATAGTGAATTCGGTTGCCTTACTTGGTAAGGTTCAGTATAAGAATACCAAGTGTACTGATTCCGCCTACGATGGTCACAATAAGCGGCACGGTTCTGATCCGGCTGTCGGTGTCGAGCATTCTGGCTTTAACCGGTTCAACATAGATCACGTCGTTTTTATGAAGATAGTAGTAAGGCGAATTGAACACCTCGCGCGAAGTAAGGTCCAGTCGTGCATACTCCCTCTTTCCATTCTCTTCCCTGATAATCATTACATTGCTGCGGTTTCCGTAAATTGTCAGGTCGCCTGCAAGGCTCAATACTTCCGGTAGCGTGATTTTTTCGTCTGGAATCACATATACGGCAGGCAATTTTACCTCACCTAGCACCGAAACTTTGAAGTTCAGGTTTCTGACGATGACCGACGGCTCTTTAAGGAAATTCTGTAAACGAATGCGGATGGTGTCAGCGGCGTCGGTTGTGCGGAGGCCGGCAACTTTCAGTTTTCCGATCAGTGGAATCTCGATTTGTCCTTCGCTGTCAACGAGGTAACCTAGCGGCTGTACCCTTGGACCACCTGCATTGGAATAGTTGGTGCTGGCTGTGGTAAACTGGTTGGGAGTATTAAAAACCTCATTTGCCTCCGTGTTCAAACTGCCGACAATGATGGAAAGGATATCGCTGGGCTGTATTTTCGGAACGTATCTTTGGGTAATTTCCTGAGATGAATAGCGGGTAGAATCTCCTTGGAAATATACAATAGACTTTGGGGACACACAAGAGGTCGTTCCTCCGATTATCGCGACGTAGGCCAGAAATAAAAAACCTGCAAACTTGGTAAGTTTCTTGGGGGGAAAATGCATGGATATAATCGTTGAGTAAATAGTATTTTTTTGTAAAATGTTGTTCCAGAATTGTTTACGGCCCGTTTTAGAGCGCCTAGCCTCAGTCTGGCCAATTAGCGCGTTGCACGATGCGAGCATTTAAAAATTCAGACGACGTTCTGAACGAGTAACCGCCTCTTGGTAAAGTCCAAGGTTAGTTTATCGCAGCATTTACTACAAATATAAAATAAATTCAATTATCGTCATTAAAAATTTATAAGTTTTTCATTTTGAAAAGGATATTTCAGAATCCAGTTGTTCTTGTTACTCTTCCGTATCATTTCCAAATGCTGGATTTTGTGAGCATCCGTCCCCAAAAAGGTGACCAGGTTATTTTTCAGAAGCCACTCGGCCATTTTGCTGATATTTTCTCCGTAGTATCCCGACAGCGACAGAATATTTACCTGTAGTTCACACCCGCCGTCCGCCAGTTTCTTGTAAATCGATGGATCGGAATAAAAATAGGTATAGCGTTCGGGATGGGCCAGTACCGGCTGATAGCCCTTTTCGATAATGGAAAAAAGGGTTTCGGAGGTGTTCATCAGGGGCGTAGAGTAGGGGAGCTCTACAAGCAGGCGCTTACCCGGTAACGTTAACAGCTTTTCGTTGGTATTGAGCATGTGGTTGAAATGCTCATCCAGAAAATATTCCGCAGCAGCTCCGATCTTGATGTCAAGTCCGGCCTCTTTGACCGCGTGCCGCACTTTTTCCAATTTACCGAGAATGATTTCCGGGGTGTTCCGGTAGCAATCCCACATCACGTGAGGTGTTGTGATTAGATGCCGGTATCCGAGGCTCTGCATTTTAGCCGCCATCGCCACCGATTCCGTTACGGTTTCCACGCCATCGTCCACTCCGGGAATCATATGGGAATGAATATCAATTCCGATGTGATCTAGCGTGACTTCCTTATTTTCCTTTTTATTAAATAACCAGTTGAGCATATTGAATTCGACTGCGGCTTCGAATAATTCACAAATTAGAAAAATGAAATTACCCGATGTGGTAAGCCGAAATTGTAAGTTAAAGAGAGTCGGAACCAAAATAAGTCAAAATTGTCCGATTGTTGAAAAATCACGGCAGGAAATTTTGAGATTTAACCGTTTAGTAACGAATTGTATTATTCAATGGACAATCTGACGAGTCATTTTCACAGCCAGGTATGACAAAATCTACAATTTGCGGATTTTTCGAAGCATTATTTTGCCAATATAAACGAAGGTTAGAGCAACCGAATTTGTTACGGATAGGATGCGATGGGATAATGGGATGCGTTTTTTGCACTATTTTGATAAAGTTGAGTCCTGATGACAAACACTAAAAAAATTATGCCGGGGGCGGAAGCCTATTCGCGTTGCTGGCCTGTGAAAGTTTCCTGATGCCGCCAAAGTTCTTTGAAGAGAGCGCTGTTTTGGCGTAAATGTACAAATGATCCCTCATCAACTACAAGGCCGTCTTGTAGAACATATATGTAGTCAAACTTCGTAAGGAGGTGCAGTCGGTGTAGTGTGGAAATCACCGCTTTGTCCGAAAATTCCACAAACATCTTGTCATAAATCGCCGCCTCTGTCTTAGGATCAATGCTGCTGGTAGGCTCGTCGAGCAGTACGATATCGCTCGCGCGCGCCGCGAGAATGCCGCGCGCGAGCGCAAGGCGCTGCTTCTGGCCACCCGACAGGTTCACACCTTTTTCCTGGATACTTGATTCAAGCCCTTTGGGCAGCTTGTCTACGACTTCCGCGAAATGGGCGGTTTTGCAAACCTGCATAATGTCGCTTTCCTCGAATGGCAGGCCGAGGGTAATGTTGTAGGCAATGGTGTTTTCAAAAATCTCCGGATCCTGCGGAAAGAGCGTTACCTGGTCGGCAAGCATTTCAATAGCGGCTTCGTGCTGGCCGTCGACGGTTACTTTTACATCCTTTTCGGGTTGGTACAAACCTCTCAGCAAGGCAAGGAGTGTGCTTTTACCGCTTCCGCTTTCGCCGATAAATGCAATGCGCTGACCGCGGCGGATTCGGATATCGAGGCGGTGCAGGCTATGGGCCTGCTTCTCGACGTCGTATATTTCGCCATGGGAGAAATTGAGATTGCTGATATGGATTTCCTGCCAGTTTTCCGGAAGGTCACCGGCTTCGTCGACCCGGTGGTGCTCGCGGTAAGCCTCGCCAATAGCCCGGGCGGTTTGTACCTCAGTGTTGTAGCGGATGATCTCGGTGTATTGCCAGGCGATATCCTGGAACACGCTGGTGAACTGGTTGACGTAGCTCAACAGCGTAACCAGCCCGCCGACCAGGAATACTTCTCCCGGCACATAATGCTGGTACACATAGCCGATCGTGACTACAATATAAATAATGGCAATAAATACGCTTGCCACAAACCACTTCCATTCATTAATAGAAACCGACCGCCGGAAAGGAGGGAATACGTCCGCTACCTTGCTCATCAGGCTGATTTTCATCCGTTTTTCAAGCCGTAGCGTGATGACCGTGATAATATTGGAAAGGCTATCAAACAAAGTGGAGGAAACAATGTGCTCTTTCTCGTTTGACTCGTCGAGCGCTTTAATGAAGGGTTTGTCGAATTTAAAGATCACATACACATTAATCATGCCGATCAGCACGCCGATGGCTCCGAAAAGGGGCGAAAACCAGATAATCGCGACAAACGAGAAGATGAATTTGGCAAAAGCATGCAGGAACATGAAGCCGTTCTGAAAGAAGTCCTTCAACGCTTCATAAGCTTTGCGGATGCGGTTGATCGTCGCGCCGCTGTGGTGGTCCTGGTGCCAGCGGATCGGCAAATGCAATGCCTGATGGTACAATTCGTCCAGGAAGTTACGGCTGAGGTCGAAGGCTAGCTTCCGCTCCATCACCCGAGCAGGCCCGTGAAATGCCCATTCGAGTAGGATCAGGCCCAGGTACGCGCTCCCGTACACCCACACGTTATGCAAAGTGCCCTCCGCATCCTTTTGAATGGATTGAATAAACCAGCCGTAAAGCAGCGGATGCGCCGCCAGTACCAGGTTGGCCATTACAAACATGCCATATACGAGCAGGTAGCGGCCGCGTTGCTGCCGGGCATAGCGCCAGGCCGTAGCTAGCAGGGACAAATAGGGATTCTTCATGCGAAATCGGTGGTTGGGGGAGCGATCGAGCGCCCCCGGCTCACTACAACCACAAAATGCATTCGAAGGTTGCCTTCCGATCGGTAAACTTTGTGTGAAGAATCAGTAGTTTTTAGGAGTTTGCGGTTTAGTTACACGTTGACCGATTTTGATAAACCAACCTTTTTGAACTACCAAACCGGAATTTTATGAAAAGACTAATGCATGTTTTTTGCAGCGTCGTTTTGCTGAGCATTGCCCTTGGAATTTCTGCACACGCACAGGACGGCTGGATCAGCCTGTTCAATGGAAAGGACTTTACCGGTTGGAAAATCGGTGCGAATGCGAGCTCTTTTACGATCGAGGATGGTACCATTAAAGTGGCCGGGCCACGGGCACACCTGTTCTATGAGGGTCCGGTTAAAAACCATATGTTCAAAAACTTCGAATTTAGGGCACAGGTTAAGACTACGCCGGGCTCGAACTCTGGTATTTTCATCCATACTACTTACCAGGAAGATGGCTGGCCGGCGATAGGCTACGAAGTGCAGGTCAACCAGTCGCATACCGATTACAAACGCACCGGTAGCCTTTACAATGTAATCGACGTGAAAGATACCTACGTGAAAGATAATGAATGGTACACCGAGTACATCAAAGTCGAAGGCAAGCACATTACCATCAAAATTAACGACAAGGTAGTGGTCGACTACGAAGAAACCGGTGTTGACAAACGTGAGGGTGAGATGAAAAACAGATTCCTGAAACAAGGTACATTTGCATTGCAGGCACACGATCCCAAGAGTGTGGTGTACTATAAAGACATTCAGGTAAGGCCGTTAACCGAATAACCGCATAGCTTCTGATGGAAGAAGAAGTTCATTTCGAATCGATATTGGAACGCCTCCCCAAAAAGGGAGGCGAATTTTATATGATGGTACCCGACGATGTGGCCGTACAGTTCGTCGAAGGCCGTAAGCCTGCTCGTGTGCGTTGTGTGATCAACGGCCAGGTGCATTTCCAGTGCGCGATCCGTCCGAAGGGTGGGGGAGGCTTTTATATTAATGTCGCCACACCCCTTCGCCAGCAAGGTAAGTTGGTATTAGGCCAAAAACTGTACGCGGCTGTCCGCAAAGACGATAGCGAATATGGCCGCGATATGCCCGAAGAATTGGAGGAACTGCTGGCGCAGGATGAAGAAGCGAAACGGCTGTTTGAAAACGCCAAACCCGTGAACCAGCGCGCCATTATCCATTACATCGCCAGCGCCAAATCGATCCAGGTAAGGATCGACCGCTCTATTATGATGACCGACCGCCTTAAAGCTGGACGTATTGTGTAAAGAAGTGTCAGGTGTTGTCAGGAATGGTCAAGTGTTGTCAAGTGTGGTCAGGGATTGTCACTGATTGCGGGAATTGTCAAGTGTTGTCAAGGGTGGTCAGGTATTGTCACTGATTGTGGGAATGGTCAGGTGTAGTTAAAAATGGTCAAGTTTGGTCAGGGATTTTTCCGCTCAATGACAATACTTGACCATGTATGATCACCATGACAATCCTTGACTAAGTATGACCACAAATGACAATACTTGACTAAGTATGACGACCAATGACTACACTTGACTAAAAAGACGTCACTCGTCGCGGTTGGTCACATTCCGGTATTGACTCGGCGAGATGCCCTCCGATTTACGAAACTGTCGTCCGAAGTAATTTAAATCGGAGAAACCGAGCTGGTAACAGATATCGGAAATGCTGTCCTTCGTATGCGACAGCAGCTGCTTGGCTTTTTTGATCTTTTCTCTCAATATGAAATCCAGCGGGCTGATGCTGAACTCGCGCTTGAATGCGCGGTAGAACGAGGCGCGGCTCATGCAAGCCTTCTCGCTGAGGTCTTCTACCTGGATCTTTTCGTTGATATTGGCTTTGATATAATTCACGACAAAGGCCAGCGGGTTGTCCTCGTGCAGGTAGGAGGCATCGTCGGTGGCGGCAAGATGCTGCGTCTGGATAATATGTACAATGAGCTCCTGCAAGGTAAGATCTGCGAGAATGTCTTTGCCTAATGCGGAACCCGAGCAGATTTTAATAAGCTTGTTTAGGGTCTGGGCGAGTTCAATGTTGTTCAGGAAATGGTACTGACTGTGCTGCAACGACCAGAACTGCTGCCGGCCCTCGCGCGGATACATCTCGCTAAGGCGGTCGACGATCTGCTGAATTTTCATCTGATCGATCGCCAGGGCAATGCATTGGGTAGGGTTGTCGCGCTGGGCTTCGGGAAAATCGATTTTCATCGTCACATTCGCAGGAACCAGCACCGTTTCGCCGGGCAGGTAATCGAAGCCAGGCTGGTCGAACAAATGCATGACTTTTTTGCCCCGCAGCATGCTTGTCACCACGAAATCAGGGAATGTTAGCGGCACGAGTGCCGATGGCTGCAAAGTTTCGAACAGATTCAGTTCGCAGTTTTCGAGCGTGAATGCCCTGCGGTTCTCTACCAACGTTTTCAATGATTTCTCCCCGGAAACCGCCACCTGATCCAATCTGAAACCTGCCGCCATTGTTTTCTTTTGTTTTAAACTTCAACATCTCTCACACGCTTCACCACAACTCAACATCAATCCAAACTCCTGACAATACCTGACTACAAATGACAATCCTTCCCAGGCGGGCCACTCTTCCTCCTTCGTCCCTTTCCTCCATCCTCCTCCTATTCCATTTAAATATAACTCTTTTCTGAAAAAATGAGATAATTATCCTAACACTTGACACGATCGTACCAATGAATAACGGCTGGTGAGGTTAGGTTTGTATTATCAATCATTTCTAAAAATAACCTTTAATCATGGATACGATCATCGAAAACAAGGCAGTTGAGAGCAAGACGTACAACAGTGAAAATCTGGCTAAACGGCCTGATTTTAAAGATAAATATGATAACTATATCAACGGCCGGTTTGTAGCGCCGGCCAAAGGCGAGTACTTCGAAAATATTTCACCTATTGACGGGCAGGTGTTCACTAAGGCCGCCCGTTCGACGAAAGAGGACGTGGAGGCGGCACTCGACGCGGCGCATGCTGCATTTCCCGCTTGGAGCAAAACTTCGGCTACTAATCGCAGCAACCTGCTGCTTAAAATTGCGCAGGTGATAGAAGACAACCTCGAATACCTAGCAGTCGTCGAAACCATCGATAACGGAAAGGCCATCCGCGAAACCCGTGCTGCTGACTTGCCGCTTTGTGTGGACCATTTCCGCTACTTTGCCGGCGTGATACGCGCCGAGGAAGGCAGCGTTTCCGAGCACGACGAAAATACGGTTTGCATTAACCTGCACGAGCCGCTGGGCGTGGTGGCGCAGATTATCCCCTGGAACTTCCCGCTGCTGATGGCTACCTGGAAAATCGCGCCTGCGCTGGCCGCTGGCAACTGCGTGGTGGTGAAGCCTGCCGAGCAGACGCCTACTTCCATTATGATACTCATGGAGCTGATCGGCGACATTTTGCCTGCCGGCGTGCTTAATATCGTTACGGGCTTTGGCGTCGAAGCCGGTAAGCCGCTTGCATCGTCGCCGCGAGTGGCCAAGGTTGCATTTACGGGTGAAACCACTACCGGAAGGCTTATTATGCAGTACGCTTCCGACAATCTGGTGCCGGTGACGATGGAGCTGGGTGGTAAATCGCCCAATATTTTCTTCCCATCAGTCATGGATGAAGATGATGCTTTCCTGGATAAGGCTATTGAAGGTGCCGTTTTGTTTGCATTGAACCAGGGTGAGGTTTGTACGTGTCCATCGCGGATGCTGGTGCATGAGAGCATTTACGACAAATTCATTGAAAGGGTCATCCAGCGAACGAAGGCGATCAAAATGGGCCACCCGCTCGATGGTACCACCATGATGGGCGCGCAGGCTTCGAACGATCAGTACGAAAAGATTTTGTCATATTTGAAAATAGGCAAGGAGGAAGGCGCAGAAGTGCTCACCGGCGGTGATGCGCAAAGATTTGAGAATGGTATTTCGGGCGGGTACTACATACAGCCAACGATTTTTAAGGGCCATAATAAAATGCGAATTTTCCAGGAAGAGATATTTGGTCCGGTGGTGTGCGTGACGACTTTCAAAACCACCGAGGAGGCGATCGCCATAGCGAATGATACATTATACGGGTTAGGTGCGGGCGTATGGACGCGCGACGCGCACGAGCTTTACCAGGTACCACGGGCGATCCTGGCGGGTAGGGTGTGGGTCAATAATTACCACGCTTATCCCGCCCACGCTCCGTTCGGTGGTTACAAAAAGTCGGGTTTTGGCCGGGAAAACCACAAAATGATGCTGGGTTACTACCGCCAGACGAAGAACATGCTGATTTCATACGATAAGAACAAGCTGGGATTTTTCTGAGGATGTTATGACCGAGCGCGTTCTGATTACTCCCGAAGCCGAGAAGGTTGTCGACCAGCTTCGGGAGTTGCATGGAGAGCTGATGTTTCATCAGAGTGGGGGTTGTTGTGACGGCTCACAGCCCATGTGTTTTCCAAAAGGGGAGTTCCGCGTGTCGGAAAGTGATGTGTTGTTGGGGGAAATAGCGGGCTGTGCGTTTTTTATGAGCCGGGACCAGTTCGAGTACTGGCAGCATACCCAGCTGACAATCGATGTTGTGCCCGGCAGGGGTGCGAGTTTTTCATTGGAGATACCGCTGGGTGTGCGTTTCATCACCCGATCAAGACTTTACACGCCCGAAGAAGCTAGCGATCTGAGGGCAGTCGACGTCTGAAAACCGTATTGTTGCAAGAAGGTGTGGTCAGGTACGGTCATTTGTGGTCAGGGATTGTTTTCTCTCGATGACCACACTTGACTATACCTGACCACACTTGATTATATCTGGGCATAAAAGACAATACTTAACCAAGCCGTGTAGTGAATCTTTTACACGGTGGTTTCGTACCTTTCTTGTCGTTTTAGCACTTATTGGTTATATTTGTTCAAATCGAGCGGTTTGCTGACTGGGAAAATCAAGGTCAGCTATATGTATAACACATCTGGAAATCAACGGATTTACGGATATTAAAAGCTGAATTTTGAATTTCAACGAATTTGAACTCCACGAAGACGTTCTGAACGCCGTGGATTCCATGAACTACCAACAGGCTACGCCTATCCAGGAGCAGGCTATACCACACATTCTCAGCGGCAAGGACCTGCTTGCCTGCGCTCAAACCGGAACCGGCAAAACCGCCGCGTACCTGATTCCCATTCTCGACAAAGTTGCCCACGAGGCCAATGCGCATACCGGGGCACTGATTCTGGTGCCTACCCGTGAGCTGGCGGTGCAAATCGATCAGCAAATACAGGGTTTGGGTTATTTTGTGGGTGCCACCAGCATTGCCGTGTATGGCGGTAACAAGGGCCCCGAATGGGACCAGCAGAAAAAAGCATTAACCCAGGGCGCCGATATTATCATTGCCACGCCGGGCCGGCTCATTGCGCATTTGCAGCTGGGCTACGTTCATTTCCGTGACCTGCGGCACCTGGTTCTTGACGAGGCCGACCGTATGCTCGATATGGGTTTTCTAGGCGATATCCTGAAAATCATGAGCTACCTGCCCAATGAGCGGCAGACATTGATGTTTTCGGCCACTATGCCGCCTAAGATCGGTGATCTGGCTAAACGCATTCTGAAAGATCCCGAGGAGATCAGGCTGGCGGTTTCCCGCCCGGCCGACCGCATTGACCAGCAGTTTTACCTGGCCAAAGACGAGCAGAAACTGCCGTTGCTGATGCATTTGCTGAAAGGCGTTGAAAATATCAGTATGGTGCTGTTCACTTCCCGTAAATCCAACGTCGAGCCGATCGTACGGGCGCTACGCAAACTGGGACTGGGCGCCCATGGGATTTCTTCGGATTCGGAGCAAGGGGAAAGAGAAATCGTACTGCGTGATTTCAAAAACCGGCAGTTCCCGATCCTGGTTGCGACCGATGTGTTATCCCGCGGCATAGATATTGATAATCTCAGCCATGTTGTGAACTACGACGTCCCCCGCGACCCCGAGGATTACGTGCACCGTATAGGGCGTACAGCACGCGCCGAATCCAAAGGCACGGCGATGACGTTCATCAATGAGCACGATCAGAAATATGTATTGAAGATCGAAAGGCTTTTTGAAAAGGAGTTGGAGAAAAAGTCCGTTACGGCAGAGCTGGGATTGGGAGAGGCTCCTGTATTCGAGCCGCCACGTTTTCGTACCGGAGGGCGTAATAGCAACAATAGGAAGAGTAAGAAAAAAGCCGGCTCGGGAGCGCCAGCTGCGAGGAAACCACACCGCGAAGCGAAACCCGGGAGTACCACCAGTGCAGAGTCCGCCACCTTGGCGGCTGATGTGACAACGGCCGGTGCACAGACTGCGGGCGGTAAGCCCAAGCGCAGGAACAAGCGGAGGAGACCTAAAAAGGATCAGCCGAAAATCGTAAACCCTACTGAGGCACAGGCCTCTTGATCAGAGTTGGTCAGACGTGAGCATTTGTTTGTCTTGCTTATTCGTCATGAAAGAACTTAAATTACGTACACTTGGACCGTTTGATAGATTGGATAAGGAATTATAAATTCAGCGTATCCGATCCTCCCATCATTACGATGGAAGGCTTGTTTTCGCTGCTGCTGCTTTTGCTTCTGAGCCTGCTTGCGGTATTTTTCCACCTTGTCCGCATCCTTTTCAACTCCCCGGTTGATTTTTCGCTCGATTGGAACCTGTTTCTGAGCTGGATACCGCTCATTATCGCCTTTATGGCGGATAATCTTACCAAGCGTTTCGGACACATTCCATTTGTTTTAGGGATTCTCAGCATTGCCTGGCTCTCATTCTTCCCGAATGCACCCTACATGATCACCGACCTGGCGCACCTGACCGTTGATTATCAGCGGGATTTGACCTGGCACGACATCATTATGCTGTTTTCTTACGCGGAAGTAAGCCTCTTCAATGGTCTGGTTTCGCTTTACTGGATCCACCGTTCCTGGCGCAGGGTGTTCGACCGGAAGCCTGCCAACACGTTGTTGCTGTTAAGCCTTCCGCTGGCAGGCTTTGGCGTGTACCTCGGCCGTGTGCGCCGGATGAACAGCTGGGATATTATTCATGAGCCTGGCGCTATCCTCAATAATCTGTTCGAAAGTCTGTTAGACCGCACTGCGTGGGTGTTTGCGATGGAGATCGGTATGCTGCTCGGGATATTGTACCTCGTGTTGTGGGGAGTGATACGTTTCCGGATCCGGCATTCCAGAAAGAACCCTGACTCCCATTAAGCCACCACTAGGCGGGAATACAAACCGCTGAACCGCTAATCTAGTCGTGGGCTACTTTCGACACATTGACCGCCGCGTTTGGGATAAAATTCCCCGCTTTTACATTTCAGAATGGACCCGTTAGAAATTTTATTTCAGTGCGAGCGTCTGGTAGCTATCAACAAGCCCAACGGCCTGCTTGTGCACCGATCGCCAATCGCCAGCGATGCCGATGTTTTCGCTGTACAGCTCCTCCGTGATCAATTAGGACAGAAAGTGTACCCCGTCCATCGCCTGGACCGCAAAACCTCCGGCGTGCTGCTATTTGCCCTGGATGAAGCCACCAACAGCGAAATGCAGCGTAAATTCATGGACGGCGAAGTCAGCAAGACTTACCACGCCATTGTCCGTGGCTACGCCCCCGACACCGGTACGATCGACTACCCCCTGAAACGGGATGACGGTGTGTCCCAGGACGCTGTGACCTATTTCGAGACTCTCATGCGCAGCGAAGTGCCGTTCGCCGTCGGGAAACACCCCACATCCCGCTACTCGCTGGTGAAACTAAATCCGGCTACTGGAAGAATGCACCAACTCCGAAAACACATGGCGCACATCCTGCATCCGATCATCGGAGACCGCCCGCACGGGTGCAACAAGCAAAACCGGTTTTTTAAGGAACATCTGGGCATGATGCAGATGATGCTGCATGCAGTGGAGCTGGAATTTGGGCATCCTTTTACGCAAGAAAGGGTGACCATCCAGGCACCCTTTCCGGCTGAGTTTTTGCGAATGCGTCAGGTTTTGTTGCTGGAATAACAAACATTTGATAGATGTAGAAAATATCTCGATAAAATTTGTAGAAATAATTTGATAAATGTTTTATAATTGGTTAATTTTGCGATGTGTTAGGAAGTGATGTTGTACCAAATAGACCGAAGTATGTAAAGACTATCCAATCCAGATCCGGGATAGTACCCCCCCAATCTTACATGATAATTCGGACGCATCGGCGTCCTGCTTAGAGCTAGTAATCCAAAGGCTCTTTTTTAATCACGACGAATCCGGCAAGTATTTCCTTATGGCGAATTGACCGTAAAGGACAGACATCTTGTGCCCGTCAGAACCGCCTCCGCACCGGAATTTTCAACAAGTCGGAGATATTTCCTTAAAGTTTTTCACGCTTTGTAACCATTACGCCAACAGCATGGCATACCTGGATACTTATACCACGCCTTTAATGGCTTCGGCTGCCGCACATCTGTTAAGGCGGGCGACCTTTGGCCCGACGCAGCAGGAAATCAATGATTTTACAGGGAAGACTGCGGCGCAGGCTGTTGATCTGCTCATCAGCAATGCATCCTACCGCGCTACGCCGCCTCCGCCGATTGAAATGGACCCGGCAATGAGCGACGCGGGGCAGCCATTTCTAGGTCAGCCGTTTAGGGACAGTCGTAGCTACTCCTACTTTAACTACACGAAGCTCTGGTGGATTGGTTTGATGTGCGAACAAAATGGCCGCCTGTCGCTTTTGGAAAAGTTGGCTTCTTTCTGGCAAAACCATTTTGTGGTGAACTACATGTCCATTGAGGACTACCGGTTTGTGTATCAATACCTGCAACTTATTCGGAGTAACGCGCTGGGGAATTTCCGGGACTTCGTTTGCGCAATGAGTGTTGATCCTGCCATGCTGGTATTCCTCAACGGAAATGAAAATTCGAAGGAGCATCCGAACGAAAACTACGCCCGCGAGTTGCAGGAGTTGTTCACCGTCGGCCAAAAGGACGCAAATGGCGCTAATAACTATACGGAACAGGATGTGAAGGCAGCCGCGCAGGTACTGACCGGCTGGCAAACGCAGAACAGGAGGGTGGAAGGTTCTACCACGTTTGGAGCTAGTTTCTCAACATCGCGACACGATACTTCCAGCAAAACGTTTTCTGTAAAATATAACAACACTGTAGTTCAGGGCCGGTCCGATGAAACTGCCGGGGAGCAGGAATTGCGGGATTTGGTAAAAATGTTGCTGGCGCATCCCGAATGCCCCCGATTCATTTGCAGAAAGCTCTACCGATGGTATGTGAACACAAACATTACACCCGAGATAGAACAGGAGGTCATTACACCGCTTGCGAGCTTTTTCTGTAGTGCTGCGAACGACTTTGCCATAGCTCCGGTTGTGAAGAAGCTTTTGACAAGCAATATTTTCTTCGATAGTAAAAATGTAGGAGCCATTATCAAATCACCGGCAGAATTAATGATCGGATCTGTCCGATTTTTCGATCAGCCCGTGCCTGATATGTCTACCAAGTACGACGCTTTCCGGAAGTTTACCACATTCCTGAGCAACAGTATGAATATGCTCCAACTTAACTTGCTAAGCCAACCTTCCGTGTTTGGGTCACTTCCCTATTATCAAACGGGTTATTCCCGGAACTGGATCAACGAAACCACGATCGGAGTACGCGGTAGTAGGATGGATTGTTTTGTAAACCCATCTATTGAAATCGAAACGGGCTCGAAACTGGGTATCGATATACTCGGGCGGCTTCGGCGTTTGCAACCTAATTTCACTGACGTAAGTGGTACGCCTGCAATTACATGTGAGCAGGTTCTGGCAGATTTTCTGAAAAATCTCTTTCCCATAGAAGTTTCTGTTGCACAAAGGGATTTTTTGATCGACTCGATCATGATGATGAAAAGCAGTCCGCGATCTACCTGGACAAGAGAATGGGATGCTTACAGATTGGCGCCGAATGATACCAGCAAGCAGAATACGATTTTATGGCGTTGCCGGGCTTTGTACAAGTACCTGCTAAGAATGGCAGAATATCAATTGTTTTGAACCCACTGTAAGATGAAACGAAGAGATTTTTTGACCTCGGCATCGGCCTTAATTGCACCGATGGTACTGGATGGCTTTCGGATCAAGTCATTTGCGCAGGAGTCCGCATTAGTAAGATCATTGGCCAAAGCGGGTGGATTAAATACCGACCGGATTTTAGTGCTAATCTATCTGGCTGGTGGTAATGATGGTTTAAATACTGTGATCCCTCTTGAATTCTATTCGGAATACTACGGCTTAAGAAGCAATATAGCGATTCCGGAAAGCAGCGTATTGAAGCTTTCGGGGAATCCGCAGACTGGGTTACACCCCTCGATGGTGGGAATGCGTGCGTTATATGATGAAGGAAAACTGGCAATCGTCAATTCGGTATCTTACCCCAATCCCGATCAATCCCACTATCGTTCGACCGACATCTGGATGACAGGGGTGGACTCTAACAAGTACGCTACTTCCGGCTGGGCAGGAAGATACTTGGGCGACCGTTTTGCGGGATACCCAACCGGATATCCCAACGCTGAAATGGAAGACCCGCTGGCGATTCAGATCGGCCAGATCAGTACCACTACGTTGCTGGGAGGGGCACAGTCCATGGGTGTTACCATTCAGGATCCCAACGCTTTTTACCAGCTCATCGGAGAGGGCAATGCCGCATTCGATTCACAGGTGCCGTGCTGCGATGCCGGCGAATTGCTATCATATGTTCGTCAGAAACAATTGCTGGCTACGGGTTATGCCTCAGAAATCAAGATTGCTGCGGACGCTGGCCGGAACCTGGCAACCTATCCTGATGCCTCGCAAAAAAATGAACTAGCAGATCAGTTGAAAATCGTGGCTCGGCTGATCCATGGCGGGCTTAAATCGAAGGTATACTATGTTGAGCTCGGAGGGTTTGATACGCATGCCGCCCAGGTGGGGACTACCACCACCGAGGGCGTTCATGCTCAATTGCTTAAAAAGCTATCCGACGCTATCTCGGCCTTTCAGAATGACTTGAAATTGCAAGGAACCGAGGACAAGGTTTTGGGGATGACATTCTCCGATTTCGGGAGACGTGCTACCTCCAACGCCTCGAAAGGTACAGACCATGGCATAGGCGCGCCTATGTTTGTCTTTGGAACAGGCATAAAGCGGCAACTCGTGGGGACCAACCCGAATTTGGTGAGTGGCCTTCTGCCGGTGACACCTACACCCGGGGTGAGTAATCGGGACATCAAAATGCAGATTGACTTCCGCCGGGTCTATAGTGATGTTTTAAGAGATTGGTTCGGTATAAATGAAGCGAAAGGTCAGGCTATTTTATACCAAAACTTTAATACAACATCCCTGTTTTCAGACACCGTCGTCTCCATAGCTTCCGGTGTATGGCATGACCCTTCTATTTGGTCCAGTGGAAGAGTTCCCACATTGAAGGATTTTGTAAAGATCAGAAATGGGCACGTCATCGAAGCCGGGTTGAATGTTTTTGCCAAAGAGCTGAAAGTAGAACCTGGGGGCGAACTTAAATTTTTGGGAGACTTTACTTTGAATGTAACCGGATAATGAGAATGATAAATTTGTACAAAAACCGCTGTCTTGTGGTGGCAGCGCTCGTGCTGATCGCGGTTACGGCAATGGGACAGAGTTCGATTGTGGTCGCAGACCGGTCCAATCTTTCCGCGGTTAGTTTCGCAGAGACATCGCGACTGACCAGCATTAGCGACAGTCGTCATGTGGACGGGTACGTAAAGAGAACAGGCAGTAACCATTTCATTTTCCCGGTCGGGCAGAATGGAAAGTACAGGCCATTTGCCGCAGAAGGCAGGAATGTATCCGGTGCATATTTTGCAGCAAGTCCCGGCGCGGCCCAATTACCTTCCGGGGCTCCCTTCGACAGTGCAAATAAAGATGCCAACCTGAGCAAAGTTGCCAGCAACGAATATTGGGATATCAACGGAATAGATGAAGCGAAATTGACGTTGACGTGGAATCAAGCAAGTGATGTCGGAACTCTTACAGGCAATGTGCTCTCTAAACTTACAATTGCCGGCTGGAATGCCGCAACTTCTCGCTGGGAACAGATTCCGTCGGTGGTTGACGAAATCGCACTTATAGGAGGAAACAGCACGCTTTCATCAGGATCAATATCTCTTGTCACCACTCTTGTTCCGGACAAATATGTCGTTTATACCCTTGCCTCACTGGTGTCTCCGGCTACCGGTCCCGCATTCGACGGGGCGTTGGAAATAGCGGACTGTGGCTACGTGAGCGGCTGGGCGTGGAATAAAACTTACCCCGACGCTATCCTGACGATCGACGTGTTCGATGGGGAGACTGTTGTGGCCAGCAGTTTGGCCAACATTGACCGGCCAGATTTAAAGGCGAGGGGTATCGGATCGGGCAGTTATGGATTTAATGTCAAACTGCCGGCCAATATGACGAGTGACGGAGTTAATCACAGTGTCAGCGTTCGTGTGCGCAATACCTCGTTTGCTTTAACGGGGTCGCCCAAAGTATTGAATTGTGGCTTTAAAGGCAGTTTCGAGGCAGCAGATTGCAATAGAATTTCAGGCTGGATCTGGAATAAGAACAATCCTGCAGGTAATGCGAAGGTGCAGTTGTCGATAGATGCACAAACTTTTGGTGTTTTTGATGCCAATATATTCAGGGAAGATTTGAAAAATTCGGGTACCGGCACGGGTAATTACGGCTTTTCTGTTTCCTATCCGGTCAATTTACGTGACGGAAAGGTACACAATCTGAGTGTGCGGCTAGACGGATCCAATTATGAATTGGAGGGCTCTCCCAAGACCGTAACTTGCGCTACCGATCAGTATCAGGGGGTAATTGAATTGGCAAGCTGTAATGAAGTCAGCGGCTGGGTGTGGAACAAAACGTACCCTAATGATGCCTTAATTGTAGAATTGGTTGAGGGTAGCACTGTATTGGCTAGCGGACCAGCGAATATCTACAAAGAGTACCTAAAAACAGGCGGTTACGGAAACGGGGCTTATGGTTATAAGTTTGCGCTACCAGCCTCTTTGAAGGACGGACAAGCGCACCAGCTGAGCGTTCGCGTGAAGGGCACTAGCTACGTGTTGGGCAGATCTCCGCAGTCGGTAATCTGCGCGGTAAACGAGTATAAGGGTGTATTCGAATTTGCGAACTGCAACGAATTAAGTGGCTGGGTTTGGGACAAAAATGATCCCGCTGCTGCATTGACAGTTGAGTTGGTGGAGGGTAGTACCGTACTGGCAACCGGCCCTGCCAATATTTATAAAGAATACCTGAAAACCGGAGGCTATGGTACCGGCAACTATGGGTTCAAGTTTACGATGCCTGCTGCCATCAAAGACGGTAAAGCGCATCAGCTAAGTGTTCGCGTAAAAGGGAGTACCTACGTGCTGGGCAGTTCTCCGCAGACAATCACGTGCGCGATCAACGAGTATAAGGGCGTATTCGAATTTGCGAACTGTAACGAAGTAAGTGGCTGGGTTTGGGATAAAAATGCCCCCGCTGCTGCATTGACAGTTGAATTGATGGAGGGTAGCACCGTACTGGCAACCGGCCCTGCCAATATTTATAAAGAATACCTGAAAACCGGAGGCTATGGTACCGGCAACTATGGGTTCAAGTTTACGATGCCTGCGTCTGTTAAAGACGGTAAAGCGCATCAGCTAAGTGTTCGCGTAAAAGGAAGTACCTACGTGCTGGGCAGTTCACCGCAGACAATCACCTGCGCAGTCAACGAGTATAAAGGTGTATTCGAGTATGTAAACTGTAATGAAGTTGGTGGCTGGGTTTGGGACAAAAACGACCCATCTACGGCACAGACCGTTGAGTTGCTGGAAGGCAACACTGTGCTGGCAACCGGTCCTGCCAATATCTACAAAGAATACCTGAAAACGGGTGGCTATGGTACTGGTAACTATGGGTTCAAGTTTCCGATGCCGGCTTCATTGAAAGACGGTAAGGCACACCAACTCACTGTACGCGTGAAGGGTACGAGCTATGTCCTGGGGAGTTCGCCGCTCACAATCACATGTGCGGTAAATGCATACCAGGGAGTATTCGAATTTGCCAATTGCAATGAAGCTACCGGCTGGGTTTGGGATAGAAATGCTCCCGCCGCTGCATTGACAGTCGAACTCTTCGAGGGCAGCACGGCGTTGGCGAGCGGCTTAGCCAATATTTACAAAGAATACCTGAAAACCGGTGGTTACGGTACTGGAAGCTATGCGTTTAAAATCCCGCTTCCAGCTTCTGTGAAGGACGGCAAGGCGCATCAGCTGAGTGTCCGTGTGAAAGGAACGTCTTTTGTCCTGAGTAACTCACTCAAAACGTTGACTTGCAATGCCGCCGCCGCAAGAGAGGCCGGCGGCGCCCCTCAGTCGGTAGACCTGTCGAAAACGGGGCTGGAAATGAAGGAAGTTCCTATTAATCTGAATGTATTTCCTAACCCGACAATAGGGGATGTCACCATATCCCTTTGGTTAGGAGACCATAAGACCTGCCGAATTTCCATCGTAAACAGTTTTAGTGGATTGATCCAGCAATGCTTTCTGACAGGCACTGGAACCGTGATGTCTGCGAACTTCAAACTTTCCGCCCAACCTTCCGGCATCTATTTTGTGACGGTAGAGGGGGAATCAGTACATGAAGTCAGAAAGCTGGTTATCGTGAGGTAACGGTGTCACGGACTACCGGCCGAGCATACGTTTGATAATGTATCTGGAAACTCCGTCGGTAGTCCGCCACGCCTGACAAAAGCAATTACCGCTGTGGAATTTGACTGTTTAAATATCCCGCGTGGAACTGCCTCAGTTTCTGATCCAGCCGGTATCCGGTTCTGTACGTCTCTCCAATGTGGTATCCACGGGTATAAGCGTACTCCCAGCGGAACTCGTCGGCCATTCGCAGTCTAGTTTTTTTACCCTGAATGATCTTGCCCGGAGGGATTGGGATTGCGAAGTTGAAGCCGGCCGTGGTGCCATTCCCGGTTTTCATGATGTAAAGGCCCACTTCCACGTGGGTGAATTGCCGGATCAGGTCAAATCTTGCACCGTTGTCGCCGGCCAAGTACCGGCCGCCTGATAACTGAAGTGTTACATTATTACGGGGTAGACGGTATGCAATGTCGGCAATAGCAAGGACGTTGTCCATTTTCTCGTAGTAAATGCCTTTTTCAGCCCAGTAGTAGAGGCCGGTAAGGCCACCTTGCAGACCAAATGACCATGGATTGGTGAAGCTTTGATGGCGGTACTGGACGTTCACGCCATACTGATCGTTGTAAAAGTAGCCAGCCGAGGCGCTAACGAAGTTTTTGCCAAATGCAAGAAACTGGTTGAGATAGGTAGGAGCGAGGCGGATTTTTTTTGGACGGTTGTCGAGGTCGTTCGTGATCGGGAATAGCACCCCGGTGTTGAATGCCAGCCCTTTGGCCAGAATGAACTGTGTTTGCAACAAAAGGCTAGTATTACTTTGTACGGGCTGCTCTTTATATCCAAAGTTGGCTGCGAATACGGGTTCCAGCCAGAAGTCCAGCTTATACTTCGTCAATGGAAACGTTAAGACTTTCAGCTCGTCTCGGTGTAGTTCGCGGAACTTGATGTTGCGACCTAACTCATATGCGCCGATCGGAACTCCCTGGTACATGGGAATGAATTCCCGCACATTGGAATCAGGTATTGCCTGTGAAATTTGTGTCAATCCCCTGAGGGGGTTCCTGTAAAGCCTCTGTTCGTATGCCACTTTTGTGCCGGAACTATCCCGGCTGATATTTTCGAAGTTGTCAAGTGTCTTTTCAATATCGTCGTCGGAAGAAAGCGATGTTCCCGAAGCACTATTATCAATTCCTGTCTTGTCATGAAATGCGCCCGGTTGTTTAAGTAAGTTGAGATCGTACGATGTGCCGAACGAGATCTGATCGAAGTTCAGCAATCCGGCTTGCAGAGTCCAGCGTTTGAACAGTCGGCCATAAATCCCCATGTTGAACTGCTGACTGTCCCATTCGAACATGAGCCCTGCTTTTCGATCCAACCGCAAGTTCACTCCGCCAACAGGCCCGGACAGATACTGGTAAGGAAGATTTTTTTTCTTTTCCAGTTTCATGTCCTCAAAAATATCATTATTCACTTTTTTGCCGCGTTCAAAGAAATATGGACTGCCGATTCCCGCAGTAACTTCGGCGAAAAGCCGCGGTGCGAGTTTAAATGTCTTTGTGGCAACAAGCACATCCGCGGTGACTGAACTGTTGATGCCGAACGGAGGTGAGATGATGACGGCAAGAGAGGGCCGTCGGGCAGTTTCTTTTAGTACCAGGTACTTAATGTCCAGCTGTCTGTCACCGATCCCTCTCTGATCCAGGTTTTTAGACCCGTTATATTGGAGTAGGTTGAGATTAATTTCCAGCCTTGGAAGTATTGTCAAATTGGCAAAAATTATACTTTCCGAATTGCGTCCCCCATAACGGAAGCCATATCGGGTCGGGTTGTAATGATAGCCGAATCGAAACATTCCATCTTCTGTTTGGGTCGCAGTAGGAATATAAACGAGCCCGCTCTTGCCGAAGATAGTCGTTTGAGAATACCCCGGATCGTTTATCATTAAAAGGAGCGCAGATAATATGAAGACTTTTATTCGTTTAGGTTTGCCCAACAGTTTTACGAATGTGTGATCACACATAAAGTAGCCTTGGATCCGACTGATTGCCATAAAGTTATAGGAGTGTAATGAATAGTGACAAATATATTCGCAGTAGTGTATAATATAAAATCGTCGTGAATATAGTAAAAATTCTACGACGTATATCAAAAGGAGAGGTCGAGTCATAATTTTGACCAGACCGGTATCCTTCAAGCTGCGATTTGTCGTTTGTCCGGCCGGGCCCGGATACAAAATAAGGAAGCTTAGATTGCTCCCTTCAAGCTGAGTTGAGAGACCTTTGTGCCACCATATTATGTGATAATTGAAAGCTCCCTATATATCCCGCGGATTTTGATTACTCTGAGCGCATTTCTTAAAATGAAAAGAAAAGCGAGCCTATACCATTTGGACCCGCTTTCAACGTCTAATCACTAGACACGCATAGCGACCTCCTTATGCGGGAATCTGATCACAGGCTTCCCTCCGCGCGTGCCGGTGTCGGGCCTATTCTCCGCCGTTTCTGATTTAAGAAACCCGGGCTTTCTGGTCAGATCAATCAAATCCGCGAAATGCTTCATGTTAAACCGCTCCATCAGCATTCTGCGGTGGTATTTGAGCTCGATCATCGATATTTTCAGCTTAGTAGCGATCGCTTTCGGCGGCTCTTCCCTTGACAATGCTTCCAGGATGGCGCGTTCGATGCTCGATAAGTAATCCGCGGACGGCGCCCCGGTGGCTATGCCAGCCGAGAGTATGTTCTGAACATCTTCGGAGAGAAACAAGTTACCTTTCTGGACCTGGGCAATCGCGGTAAAAAGCTCCTGGGACAAGCAGGTTTTGGTCAGAAATGCCTTAGCGCCCAGCCGCATGTAGCTTCTGATCAGCCAGTCGTCATTCAGGGAGGTCAACACGATTATTTTGGTGCTTTTGTCGGTCAGGCGGAAGATGGCGTCCACGCCCTTGTCGTATTTGCCGTTAAAGCAAAGTTCGGTGATCACAAGAGTTGGAGGTGTATCACGGCCTTCTGCGGTAAAAGCCTGGATCGAGCTGTAATGGTCGATAGACTCTATGGCGGGCAGCGAGTTGATCAGATTCATTCTGAGCGCTTCGGTGAAGATCTGATGGCTATCAATTAGTGCTATTCTCATGATGGGAGGGATTGTTGACAGGCTCTGCTTTGCAGTGCTTATCAAATAGTTAGTTAATAGGTTTTGATAGAGAGTGTTTCAACCAAAGGGCAGGTGAATACATACCCGCTTGAAGCCAGGCGAAGTCTGCCGGGTGATATCTGTAATAGAGATTACCGGCTACCTGTCGGGCAGCAGCTTTCTGGTGTGATACGGTGAAAAATAAACGGGATCTACCGGGTGATCAGCGCTGGCAATGTGCTTCTCGCGGGATTGACTGGCTAATCAATGTGGCAGTGGCCGATGATTTTGGTATGACCTGCCGCGAAGCCCGACCGCGTGGGCCGGTTGTGAGAATTGTTGCTGGTGACATCTTTCTATAATTAACGTTGAATAAAATATTACTTCATGACTATACCGTATCAGAGAGATTCTGCGACAAACAATCTCTGATGGTTTTCAGAAATTGCAGAAGAGCCAAGGCTGGATACGGATTTTAGTGCGTGAAATGAGCTGGGGCTACACGCCCGGGATAGAATAACGAGCTTGAAACTATACAACAAACTTTACTATCACAAATCTCATATCGACGTATATTCTTTTAATTAGACTAATTATTTAAATAGTTATATTAATAAATAGGATAGTTTAATTTTTAATGAGGCTTGCATTTTGAACCATCTCAAAGGATTGAATCCGAGTTGTTTATGCCGGAGGTGTTGATATTGAAGGCGATAGGGGTAGGTTAATGCCAATTAGAATAATGCAAATCGATACGTGGGTGTGTATACGTAGATTCGACGAGAGGTGAAGCAGCCAGATGCGTTATTGTAGTATTTGTAACCAATTATTTACTATGAAATGGAGCGGTGTAGTAATATTAATTCTACGTTCAAAAATTGCCAGCGAATTGCAGATGTGGAGACGTTTTGAAAGACTTTTACAGCCCTTACCGGTAGGTAATTATGTTGTAGAATGTAAAAGGAATTAGCATTGACCTTCGAATTAGGTTACTATTTTGCTTTCGATTTTACTCAACGATATAATGAAGGGGATCTTGCAGAATGCAGATCCCCGTTTTTGTTTTAGTCTGCACTGCCCAGTTTAGGCCTGAACTTAACCACCTTATTGCTTTGCGGCTTCACCGTCTGCAGATAAGCGAAAATCGCGCGTAGATCGCTTTCCTTCATCCCCGCGTACATCGTCCAGGGCATAGGGGTATTCATTTCATTCGGAGCTGGCTTATAAGGTTTGTAGCTCGAATCGGCGTAAGGTTTGAAGCGCTGCACGAACGCATCAGCCGTCCAGGTCCCGATGCCATTGATTTTGTCGGGAGAAATGTTTGCCGAGGTGGTAATGCCATTTGGCATGATGAATTCCATACCGCCGCCGAATTCCGTTCCCGCTACTTTTTCGCCTTTCTCGCGCTTGCTGTGGCACTCGACGCAGCTGGCCGCGGTGGCCACGTAGCGACCGTATGCGATTTGATCGGTCTCTGACGGGCGTTTGGTAAGATTGGCTTTGGTAGGCATTGTATTGATCAGGATGTTGACAGGGAAATCGTACTCGGGAGCGGCTATGTCGTGCTGCACAGGCGCGAGCGTACGCACGTACGCGATAAGGCTGTAAATATCCTCCTGGTCGAGCTGTCCGTAATTCCGGTAGGGCATAATCGGAAACAGCGCCCGGCCATCCCTGCTGGTACCGGTGGTGATGGCGCGGAATACCTCGCCGTCGGTCCATTTACCGATTCCGTACGGAGTGATGTTTCTGGCGTAAAACACGCCTGGAAAACCCATATCGCGGCTGAACAACTCACCTCCACCGCCGAAATTACCGGCAGCGAGCGGAGCCGAAAACAGCGTCCAGTCGCGGGTACTGTGGCAATCCACGCAGACTGCGACGTGGTTGGCGAGATACTTCCCGCGTTCAATCCGTTCCGGAGTTCTTTCCACGGAAATGACCGGGGCGTCGCCGACATCAGGAAGTGCAGTTTTTACATAGGTAGCGGCGGCCGCAGCGCCCAGAATGAGCACCACAAGGAGAATGCCCACGATTTTAAAGAGCTTTTTCATAAAAGAGGGGTGACAGAAGATGGTGAATGTCAGGATTGAACAAAAGGTACAATAATTCCCGTAAAGCTCAAACACTTAGTTATTTAGCGAAAGTTGAAGGGTGGAGTTGCAACGTTTAAATGAAGCATCGTGTCTAAAATGCAAAATTCGACCAGCTATTGCCATGAAAAGAACTTTGCTTTTAAGCTGCCTCACATTGCTGATACTCTCATGTTATCCCAGGGACTCAGAGCCCTTTGTCGGCAATGTGAAATTCGACGGTACGGGCTACCGGCCGGTCTATAAGAATCCCGATGAGATATCCAAAGTGGAGGTCCAGGCTGCCCAGGCGCTCAAAACACCGGGAAAAATTTATACGTTCGACCGGTTTTTGTTTATCAACGAGCTCGGCAAAGGCATTCATATCATCGACAATACCGATCCTAAAAAGCCTGAAAACCTCTCGTTTGTATCGATCCTGGGCAATTACGACATCGCCGTGAAGGACAACTGGCTGTATGCAGACAATTTCTCCAACCTGCTGGTGATAGACATAGCCAATCCTAAGGTGCCGAAAGTTGTAAAAAGCATCCCCAATGCCATTCCGGTTCATAACTACCCGCCATTGCAGGGCATCTATTTCGAATGCGCCGACGAGAAAAAGGGCGTCGTAGTGGATTGGGAAAAGGTGGATATGGCCAAACAACCTAAATGTTACCGGTGATCACTGAAAGATATTGATTTAGCTATGAAAAAGTTGATACCCCTTTTATTCCTCGGCCTAGCGGCGATCGGCCTGATGCTGCTGCTGAATGCATGCGATGACGGTAAGGCCGACTCAGGGCCTAGCCCGCAAACCGGAACGGGCGGCTCTATGGCCAGGTTCGCTATTGCCGAGAACTCGTTGTATATCGTCTCAAAACAATCGCTCGAAGTTTACGATATCAATGACGCTGCAAACCCAACCAAAGCAGTAACCAAGAACATGGGCTTCGGCATCGAAACAATTTTTCCCTATCAGAAGAACCTGTTCATCGGGGCGATGGACGGCATGTACATTTATGACAATGCCAAACCCAATGCCCCTGTTTTATTGTCTAAATACACCCACGTATTTTCCTGCGATCCGGTGGTGGTGCAGGGGCGCTATGCGTACGTGACTTTGCGCGCGGGTGTGACGTGTCGGACGGGCACCGCTTTCAGCTCGCTGGATGTGGTCGATATCAGCGATCCAGCCAAACCGCAATTAGTGGGTAGTCACCGCATGGATTCGCCTTACGGGTTGGGCGTGTCGGGCAACAAGCTGTTTGTATGTGAGGGCGATAAGGGTTTTCGGATGATGGATATCAGTGATCCTAAGGTCCCGATTCAAAAGCATTTCTTCCATGAAGTCCCCGCCTACGATGTGATCGTACGGAACAACCAACTGATCGTCACCGGCAAGGGGGGCCTCTATCAGTACAAATACGGTGATTCAGACAGCCTTGAATACCTCAGCAAGATTCCCGTTCTATGAAAAGCACGCTGTTTGCCATTTTTGCTTTCCTGTCTTCATTTTACAGCTTTGCCCAGTTCGATGTGGAGACTGCCAAACGGCATGTGATCGTCAAATACTCGCCACTGCCGATGTTTGATTTCGATAACACCGTTCAATTCGGGGTAGAAGTACCTTTGGGTAAAGGGGATTTTGCATTACAGCAGGATTTGGGCTATGGAAACTCCTCGTTCAACGGCTGGTATCACAATGATCGCCAGCGGCCCGATAAGGAGATTTTCAAAAGCCGGACGCATTTCAGATGGTATTTTGTGGAGAGACGCAGGATGCGCGCCTACGTCGGTCCAGAAGTGTTGTTTAAGAAAGTAGTCTATCGTGAAAGCCAATGGACGGGTAAGGATTGTGATTCACCATGGGGGCCATGTAGTTTTTTTCAGAATCAGCAGGTAAGGATTGATAAGAATGTCGTCGCAGGACATGCGCGTTTCGGATGGCAGTTTGTAACCCCCGGCCGGTTTGTATTCGACGTTTTTACAGGTGTTGGCTTCCGACACATTTTCGCCACATCCCATTCATCGGGCATAGCTGATTCGGAAATCCGCAGTGTTTATGACCATTGGGAATATGTGAGTCCCAATAAAAACGACTTTATCGCCAGCGCGGTAATGGGCTTCCATTTGGGCATTGTTTTAGGTAAATATCGAAGGGATTGACTACATTACCATTCAATCCCTAAACATCGGACAACCATGGATAATGCCATCAGCTGGTTTGAAATACCAACGACCGACCTTGCTCGCGCGACCGCGTTCTACGAATCGATTTTTCAGATCAAATTCATTCCGCTCGACACTCCGAATCTGAAAATGCGCATGTTCCCTGTGAACAGCATGGCAACCGGGGTAGGCGGGGCGCTCGTATATAGCGGTGGGTTCCATAAACCTTCCGCCACCGAAGGCCCATTAATCTACCTCAATGCGAATCCGGATGTCCAGATCGTGCTGGACCGGGTAACAGATGCCGGCGGCAGGGTAATCGTTCCCAAAACACAGATCAGCCCCGAATACGGCTATATGGCCGCATTCATCGATTCGGAAGGGAACCGTATCGCCCTGCACTCGGCGCCGGTTGCTTAATCTTAGATTTTGACCTGCAATGTCAGGTAAAAGCCCCGCCCGTCGGATGGCAGGATACCCGGACCGGGATAGCCTGTTGCCCGGCGGGTAAAATACATCTGGTTGGTCAGGTTGTTAATGCTGCCCTCCACCCGAAACCGCCTCCATTCATAGGACAAGCTCAGATCCATGATTTTGTAGGCAGGGATAAGTCCTATTACCGACGATACACCGCCATCCACGGCATTGGTTGCCTCGGAAAACTGGTTGCTAAGATGCGTGAGCTGGAACGAACCTTTCAACTTTTTATAGCCCAGTCGTAAACCGGTTTTCAGGTTGATTTTAGGTACAAACTCTACCTGGTTCCCCTGCACACCCGGGATTTCACTGTGTTTGTATTCCGATTTAATGAATGCAAAGTTCCCGAACAGAACACCGCTCCAATCGGACTGCTCCGGCATTGCCATCCTGAGGAAATCAGCCTCTGCGTAAGATTCAATCCCCATGATAATTGCCTGGCCGACATTGCTTCTCAGGCGCAGCACACGGTTGCTTTCGTCATAAAACTGCACCTCACCGATCCGGTTATCATAGTTCAAATAGAACAGGCTCACATCATAATTGAACAGCGAGGTTTGATGACTACGCACGCCAAGGTCGATCGAGTAGCCTTTCTCGTCCTTTAAATTCGGGTCGATGACCGAGGATGGGTTGGCAATGCGCATATCGCTGAACGTAATCGAGCGGTAGTTTTGAGAGATGTTGCCATAGAGCTCAACCTTTTCGACAGGCTTATAGCCAACTCCGATCCCCGCTAGCAGGAAATGGCGGCCGTTGGTGCGGTACTCGTCTGTCCGTGAGATGTTGATCACATTACCTGCCAGGTCGCGCGCGATGTTGCCATAGTAGCCATCCGCAGTAGTTTTAATGTATTCAAAACGCAGGCCGGGCGTAATCGATAGCTTGTCGTTGAGATAAAAGATGTTTTCTGCAAAAAGGGCCAGGTTTCGGTTAGGGAAGCGGTAGTCGTAGGTAATGAACCTGTCTGGCTCTACGAACGTAAAGTCAGCGTCCTTTCCTTTGCTGCCCAATCCCTGCAAGTTGTGGTTGTAGCCATAGTAATAGCGCCCGCCGAGCAGTAATACAGACATTTTCTTGGCAACCGAATACCTTTTCAGATAGCGGGCCTCAGCACCCCAGTTGGTGAAATCACCTTTGATCAGATCACGTTCACTGTTGTCGTCGATGGTCGCCACGCGGTTGGGCCTGAAACCAAGCGAGTAGCGGTTGGCGGCCAGTCCGAAAATGCGCAGGTTGAATTCGTTGCCCGCATTAAAACGGTGATCGAAATGCACGGCAGCCATATTCCAGTTGACATTAAACCAGTTTCGTTCGCGGTTGGTTTGGCGGGGATTATCGGCAAACATCGCATCCGAAAGCCCGCCGGGCTGCTTGGCCAGGTAATGCATGTGCGTGATATCAAGGCCAATCGAGGTTTTATCGGAAATCTTGTAATCCAGGTCGGTATAAAAAGTATAGTTGTTGAAGCGGGAATTCGCGCGCCAACCGTCGGCTCTTTTGTATTGGAAAAAGGTGTAGTAGCTCAACTTTCCCACAGTCCCGCTCGCGCTCGTAAAAGCATTGTAAAACCCGAATGACCCCACGCTCTGCCTTGCCACTACCTCGATCTTCTTGTCTTGAACCGGTTTTCTCATGACAAAATTGATCAGCCCCCCGAACTGCGTGCCATATTGGAGCGAGGCCGCGCCACGCACGATCTGGATCTTACCAACGGCCTCGATAGGAGGGGTATAGTAACTTTCGGGGTAGCCCAGGGCATCGGCGCTGATGTCGTGGCCATTCTGCCGCACATTGAAATTGGCCGTCCGGTTCGGATCCAGACCGCGACCTCCGATATTGAGCTGCAAACCACCGCCCTCGTTTTCCCAGATATTGAGCCCGGCCACACGCGAGTAAACCTGCCGTGCATTGTTGGTCGATAAATTAGCGACCAGCTGCTCGGGCGTAATTACTTCTGATTTTTTACCTTCATAAATACCCATACTCTCCACGCCGCGAAGCCGGGAGAACCCGAAGTCAGCCGCTTTTTCCCTCACGGTAAGCTCGTCAAGATTTTGCTCGGAGGAGGCCAGGTAGAGCTTGAAATGCAGGTCCTTCCCGCGGGCATGGAATTGCTTTTTCTCGATACGGTACCCCGATAGCGTCGTTTGCAGCGTATAGTTTCCATTCGGGACAGATTCGAAAACAAATTGGCCTTCCTCGTCGGTAACGGCCGTCAGATTTTCGTTCAGAAAGATGGTGCAGCCTTTGATGGCAGCGCTGTCGGATTTGGAAAAAATGTGGCCCGACAGCCTGGTTTGAGCCATGGTAATGCTACTGATCAGCAGCAGTAGGGGTAAAAATTTATAGACCTTTAATTTCATTGTTAGATGGGGTGATCCAGGATTTGTGTTGGAACGAGTCGCATTGCTGAGCCAGGTCCACATCGGGTGCAATTAATGGCTTGCCTGTGCGCCCGTTCAGGGCTACGTACGAATCCACGTACACATGTGGCCGCACGAAGCCGCGCGCCGCGTAATAGTCGCGAAGCATATGCGCGTATTGCAGGATCATATCGGGTTGGGTCGACATCATTTTTTCCTGCAAGCGCGTGAGAAAATCATTGTTGTTGACCGTTTGCTGCTTTCCATTAGCGTCCGTGACGGTAAACTGGGTATATCCCGCTTTCTCCATCAACATAACCCTCCATGAGAACCGGTAACCTTCCTCAGTCCAGAAGAGCTCATCAGGATAAAGCAGGTACCGGAACGGGAAAAAGATTTGGAATACAAAAAACACTACGAAAACTGCCTGCACCGCCGGTTGCATCAATGCCGGAAACCGGTAACGGCCCGCTGGCTTCTTGGCGATCGTTGGTAATCGCAGCAGACCTCCGGCATAGCTGATGAGCTTCTGGTGAAATGCAGCCGGGAAGAATATAAGCGCAGTGACGATCATGATATAGGGAAACATACCGATCGGAAAAAGCAGCGAAGTAAGCAAATGGAACACTACGACCGACAAGTAGGCAAACGGCCTGGTGCGGCGGTTCCAGAGCAGAAACCCGATGCTCAGATCATAAATGCAACCTATCCAGCTAAAAATATAGGCCGTTTCCCTGTGGTTGAATAGCCCGCCGATCAGCGGGGTGTCGTTTTTGGCAGGCAGCCATATTTTCAACGGCAGCGCTTCAAAAAGCCAGTCGCTATTGAGCTTGGCGATGCCTGCGTAGAAGTACAGCATGCAAACGAGCACACGAATGCAGTCGATGCACCAGGCCGGGATTTCTCCGGCGCGTGCGGCTTCATTATGGCGCGCATCAACCGAAAACATCGTATGGGCAGGCAGGAAGATGAGCATAAAGCAAATCAGGCTCACAAAATAGTAATGGTTCAGATAAGTGCTTTTGTCCATAAGCTCAATGTAGGTGAAGCTCAGGAAAAGTGCGACGGACGCCAACCGGTAGTACCAGCCGATAGCCAGCAGCAATGCCGAAACGCCGCACAGTGCGAAAAGCAGGTAGGTCCATTCGCCAAGCGGTTTGACAAACCCCAAACCATAAAAAGAGAAAAAGAACTGCGGGCTGATATACAGCTCCCTGACCCATCCCAAAGCAACAAAACGGACCGTGCTGATCAGCAGCATCAGCCCGAAAATGGCTCTGAATACGGCCAGGGGAGCCGCCGAGGTGTATTTTTGCAGATATGCCCGCATGGTGTATTAGTCCCCGTCGTTGTCGGTATAGGTAATGGTGATACTCATGGCCGAGCTCATATCCACTTTCAGCATCCGTACGGCCTTTTGCATTTCGTTGTAGGTGTCTTTCATCACCTGGTTATTGGTTTTAACCTCCTCGTACAAATTGGGTTTCAATGCGTCGAGCCTGGCTGTCGCTGCCTGGAATTGTGTGTTGATCGTCTCACTCAGCAATTTGCCTGTGCTGCTGTCTTTGGCGCCCAATGCATCCAGGTAAGTTTTAAGCCCTGGGCCGGCCTCTGCTGTAATAGCGTGTCTTCCATTGAAGAAATCAACGTAGGCCTTGTGCGCCGTTTGGGCGAGAGCCTTGGAAATGTCTTTTTTATAGAATGCCTCCACTTTCTCAGCTGCCGGAATACCGTTGGCCATAGCCCCCGAAGGAATCCCAAACTTGCCCGAGCGGATGTAGCGTTCATAATGCAGCACAGTAGCGTTGACCATCAGCGAAGTCGATGAGCCGATGTCAAGGCCGGTTTTGCTGATAAATGTGTTGAGGTACTCGCCCTTCCAGTCTCCAATGACCTTACCCAATAGTGATTCCATACGCGTAACTACCCGGGTAATGTAAGCGAGTTTCTTGGCTGCGTCCTTGTCAGTGGTGTATTGGGCAAGAATGGCGGTATCGTTCGCTCCAAGGCCGTTGACCAGGTAATCGAGCGCGGGAAAACCCTGGGTAGGGTAGGATGCAGGCACTTCAAGGTTTGATGCCGGGTCGGCGATATTGGCGGCAATGCCTGCCTCGCTAGCAGGATAGATATTGAAGAAGTTTCGGATCGCCTGTTTTTCGCCCGGACCGAAATCGAATAATTCTACGCGCTCCCATGCTACATAAGCTTCCGCCCACGCGGCGCGGAATTCGGCCAAAGTTTGCGCATCAGGCTTAGCCGTAAATGCTTTGGACTTAGCCGTCATCAAATCAAATTTGGTTTTGAACTGGTCGTAGGAAGGAACGATCACATTTTCAGCAAGCGCTTTGAGCATCACCGACCGGTCTTTGCCTTCGTCCGTAGGCTTTGGATCGGGCTTATCGCTTCCGCCCGAGCAGCCGAGGAAAAGCATTGTCAGCAGGAGCGCGAAGTACTTTTTCATTCTTATCAGAGGTTAGATTTAAAACGACAAATGGTGGACCGGCAAAATGCCGATCCACCCACTTGAAAACAGGGAATGTGTGCTGTTACAGCTTGAATTTCTTGGTAATGGCCTCCGAAGCCGCGTTAATCTTGTCATTGGTCAGATCCCAGAACCCGTTTGGCGAAGTCGGGCCGATCAGTCCCAGCAGGATCGCGTCGGAGAAGTTTGAGTCCGCACCATTGATCGCGCAGTAACGCAGCGAGTAAATGAAGCCAAGACCTTCTCCGATAGCATGCGCACGTGCAGGGTCGTCCGTACCTGTTTTCCATTTGCCAAGGTAGCCGTTAGCAGCTTTCGCGATGGCTTTTTCCAGCGCTGTGCGGATGAACGTCGCCTGTGTTTTCAGCTCGGTTTTATCGTTGTTTACAATCGCAACGCGGCCTCTGAGAAATGCGCTATGGACTTTCGCGTAGTCGTCCTTGTTATATTCCCAAAGGTATGAACCTAAAAACTGCTCTGTTGCTTTCGAGCCCTTTACACCGTCCGTTGCGCCTTCGAGCAGGATCGGGTTGGGGGTAAGCAAGCCGAACGCTTCATCCCAGTTGTGTTCCAATGCAGTGTATTTTTTGCCTGAGACCAATGTTTTGTTATCTGCTTCCAATCCTTTGTCCAGCAGTACATTGCTGATATAATCGAGCTGCAACGCACCGATGAGGCCTTTCTGGATGATCTGGCCCATTTCAATACCTTTGGACGTTACCAGGTAGTTGCCCAATTTTCCGGCCACCCCTTTTGCTGCTTTTACCTTCACTGCCTTGCTGGCTTCTGCCATCTCGCCAAAATAGCCTTCAAGTGCTGTGCGGTTAGCCTCCGCTTCTGCCGATGCTTTCGAGGAAGCGGTCACGTTGCGAAGTTGCACGCCGGATGCATTCAGGTCGGCACCATTCACCACAACTGCTCCTGATTTAATATCCTTGAACGGGTTACCACTATTCGCAAACAGATTTTTCATGACAGCGGCATCCAGCGTTGCCGAGTCACGCACTGCACCACCGATGTAGTAGTTCAATGCCTGGAACATCCGGTAACGGTCGGTACCTGATTTCAGATCAGCAGTTGTATCGCCTTTGGTGTCGATGAAAAGGCTTTTGTATGGCGTAGTGGCTGTAACTTTCGCGTAGTCGATCTTGGTGCGAAGGTCCTGTTGCGCGGGAGGTGTTGGCTCGTCGTCATCTGAGCAGGAAACAAGTCCGAATGCAGCGACAGAGGCGAACAATATAGCCCGCAACTTGAAATTGTAGTGTAGCATTTATCCAGTAAGCGTTTTTGTTGGGGATGTAACCAGGTGGTTTATTTAGATCAATTATAAATCCCGACAAACATATATATTATTTAGAATTGGAACAAATTATATAAGAAAGAGTATGAAAAAAGATTTTTGGATCGAAGGGTAAATGGGACCGTGGTATGGAAAGGTAACTTTATAGTCGAAGCTACGCGTCTAGTCCATTACTGGACAAAATATGTCCATAACCGCACATTTTATTTTATGAAAGGTGGTTACAAATGATTGAAAAGCGGTTTTGTCTTCATGGTATAGAAATTGGACTAATCTAGTTCGGAGGCTATTACCGACCCGCCTGCAACATCCTAACTGCCGATTATGCTCTATAATTATTTCAAAATCGCCTGGCGTAATTTGCGTAAGAATCAGGCTTACGCACTGATCAACATCAGCGGACTCGCGCTGGGCCTGGGTTGCGCATTATTGATCTTCGCGCTCGTCCGTTTTCACTACCAGATTGACCGGTATCACCGCAACTACGACCGGATATATCAGATCACTTCCCGCTTTACATCCTCGTCGGGCGCATTTAATATTCAGGGCATTCCTTATCCGTTGGGTCAGGCTGTCCGGAACGAATATCCTGACATCGAGCGTGTGGCGATGCTGGAAGAATGGTATTCGCCGATGGTGGCCGTGCCGGTTGTCAACGGAGCTGACAAGAAAATCAAGGACAAAACCCACCACGGTGCGTTCGTGGAACCAGCCTTTTTCAAGATTTTCGATTACACCTGGATAGCCGGCGGCCCCGACGAACTGAGCCAGCCGGGTACCGTGGTGATGAGTGCCGAAATGGCCCGCAAATGCTTCGGCTCCACAGCCCATGCCATAGGCCGGCTCGTGCGACTGGACGCGCGCATTCCCGCACGTGTGGTGGGTGTATTTGCCGACTACCGCGGCGATACTGACCTGGCTTATTCGGTGATGGCTTCCTGGCCATTGGTGAAAGAACAGCTCAATGGCCGCCCCGAAGATCAGCCTTTTGACAATACCAATGGCAGTACCCATTGTTTCGCCCTTTTCAACGATCGGTTCACCGCCGCTGACTGGAACCGGCTGCTGCCATCATTTGTCAAAAAATACAATCCTGCGAAAGCGAAGGAAACGTCCTATCCGGCGATACTGTTTAGCGGCATGCATTTATCGCCCGAATATGGGGGCGTGAGCCGTGGGCTGCTATGGTCACTGGCACTGATCGGCATGTTGTTGATCGGTACCGCGAGCATCAACTTTGTAAATCTGGCCACCGCACAGGCGTTCAACCGAGCACGGGAGGTAGGCGTGCGCAAAGTGCTGGGCAGTACCAAAACGCAGCTTTTCTGGCAGTTTATCGGGGAAACGACGCTGATAGTACTGGTGGCGCTGGTGCTTGGGATGGTAATTTTCAATTATGGTCAGATATTGGCGCAAAATTATCTGCACGGGCCGTTCCGGTTTACTTTCTATTTCTCACCGGAGGTCGCCGGGGGCCTGGTTTTGCTGGTGCTTGCAGTTATCTTGCTGGCAGGCCTGTACCCGGCATTGGTGATCGCCGGTTTCCGTCCGGTGGTCGCACTGGCCGGGCGGCTTACCACGCAGCAAGCAGGCAGGTTTTCGCTAAGGCACGGGCTGGTAGTGATGCAATTTGCCATTTCACAAATGCTTGTCATCGGGCTCATTGTGGTTGCTAACCAGCTGAATTACGTACAGACCAAGGATCTCGGTTTCCGGAAAGATGCCATCCTGACGGTAAGCCTGCCCAACGTACCCTCGCAGGACGTCGGAAAAATGCGCGCTTTCCGCAACCTTGCCAATGCACTTCCAGACGTAGGCAATGTGAGCTATTCGATGGGTGGTCCTCCACAGTCGGGCTGGACGAGCCAGACGAGCATACGCTTCGACAACCGCCCCGAGGAGGAGCCGTATGGCCCTCAACAGGCCTGGATCGACGCCGATTATGTGGGTTTATATGGTTTGAAACTGATGGCTGGCCGTAATCTGCAACCGTCCGACACCGCCCGCGAAGCACTCATCAACGAAACACTTATGAAGCGCCTGGGTTTTACCCGACCTACCGATGTGGTGGGTAAACATTTGCATAAGGCCGGTTTTGCGCCGCTCGAAATTGTAGGTGTATTAAAAGATTACAACCAGTCGGACCTGCGCCAGCGCATCAACCCGATGTTCCTGACGACCGTGGCTACCGGCTATTATTTCGCTAATATTCAGCTCCGGTCTGCCGATTACGGCCGCGCATTGAAACAACTGGAAAAAGCCTACAATCAGGTATATGCCGACAGCTTTTTCGAGCCCAAGTTTGTGGACGACCAGATTCGGGAGACTTACCAGCAAGAGCAAACAATGGGCCGGTTGATCAACTTTTTTGCCGGCGTTGCGTTGCTTATTGGCTGTATGGGTTTATACGGGCTCATCCTGTTCATGGTTGTGCAGCGCACCAAGGAGGTGGGTGTGCGTAAGGTGCTGGGGGCGAGCGTGGGCAGCATTCTCTGGTTATTCAACCGCGAGTTGCTACAACTGGTTGGCATAGCATTTCTGGTCTCTGCGCCGGTGGCGTGGTGGGTGATGAAGGACTGGCTAAGCAACTTCGAATACCGTATTTCTCTCAGCCCTGCCATTTTTCTGCTGGCATTGCTGGCAACGCTCATGATCGCGTTGATCACCGTGAGTTTCCAAAGTGTGAAAGCGGCGGTGGTAAATCCGGTGAAATCGTTGCGAAGTGAGTGACATAGAACAAAACGAACTTCACAATCCGGGCAATTATCAATCAGAGGTGCCTTTTAGTTTTTTGATCCTGTAAAGCCCTGAAACTTCCATTTCATTATCCCTCCAAAGGCTGCGGTCACTATAGTCTGTCCATCGGGCGATATGGCGATCACTTCGGGCGTCTCGTTGCGAATCTTCATTGGGTAATCGTGCCAGGCACCAGTTTCCAGCTCCCATGTACGTACCGCACCGTATACGCCTGCGGCCATCCATTTGCCATCAGGTGAAAAGAAAACACGTTTTGGAGTCTCGTTTTTGAGCGCAGTAGGGTAGTCGCGAAACTTCTCAGATTGCACATTCCAAACCCTGACGCCTCCGAAGATTCCTGCCGCTACCACCCTTCCATCGGGGGAGAATTTAGGTGAAGTGGGTGTCTCATTCACCAGTTTTGCCGGTAGGGTTGGCTTCGTGTTGCTGCACGAGGTAAACGCCGGAAGTAATGTAAGATATAATAATGTACACGTTTTTAATTTTTGGGCTTGCATACCAGGTTTCAAGTTATGTAACCTAGTGACAACGAAATGTGGGTGCGCCCCAATATGTGGAGCGTGGTTGAACCAGCGTTTAATACAACAATTCTATCATCCCTCAACGTGAGAGGAATTACTCAGTCGGGATTGCCAAATTTATTTGTTGCAAGAGCTGCGTAAAGATTCCCGTTTCCATACAATGATGGGCGCTCACCCAACTTCGAAACTGAGTTGTACCCGAGCTCGCTGAAGAATGTATTTAAACTTTTGAAATCGATAGGATAGGGCACCCAGGGGTTTGCGGTTAATGTGTCGTACTCAACAATTAAGAACTTTTTATTCTTTTCAAAACATTTTTCCAGGCGATGTATCAAACTTGCTTTGTCCTTGACATAGTGCAATGAATTGGCTAAAAGGATGCCATCCAGATGGAATATATCCAGTGACTCCAACTCGAAATCAGCCAGCAAAAATTCAATGGTGACCTGGTTGCCTATTTCTTTGCTGAGTAATTGCATTTTTTTGTCAACTGCGATGATACGGCTTTTGGGGGGCAACATCGTAGCCAGGGCAGCAGTGAAAGTGCCGTTGCCACAGCCCAGATCCATCCAAAACTCGGGACGACCACCTTCGATGCCGCCGTTGATAAGTTCTTTTGCTTCTCTTTCGGTCATATGGTTAAGCGAGTAAATAAATCTGTGTTTTTTTAACGCCGATAACCTATGCGAATTTACATTGACTTCGCAAATGTGTCCAGGAAATGAAGATAGTTGTCGACACCTTTATCAATCCATTCTTTTGAAGAGTTCAGCTCGATGCCATAAAAGCCAAAGAATGGCCGGTAGTCTGCTTTGACATATTCGAAGCTGAGCTCAAAGGGGCGGGTGAGTTCTTCAACGGTGTACTTGTATTTTGCCGAATGGTTATACTCATCGTGGTCAATGCCAAAGGAAATTGCCAGGGCCACTTTTTTGCCGGCCATCTTGTATCCGCTCCGGCTTCCGTATGCCCAGCCGTAGGTCATTACTTCGTCGAGCCACTTTTTAAACAGAAGCGGGCATTTGAACCAGTAAAAGGGAAATTGAAAGATGATCCTGTCGTGTTGCTCTATTAAGCCCTGTTCAGCGGCGACATCCAGCTTCTCGTCAGGATAGGCTTCATAGAGTTGGTGAACAGTGAATTTTTCGGGAGACCTGTTTAGCGCTTGGAGCCATTGCTTGTTGACTGTCGAATTCTGGATGTTTGGATGGATGATGATTACCAATGTCTTCATGAACGCCTGTCTTGATTTTTTTTCAAAATTATGGCGGTAACCCCGGAGATTGTAATTTAACCACCCAATGTAGGGTACTATAAAAAATGTAAGTGATGTCAAAAGTGAAGGTCAGTTCCACCAACTTCGCTAACAAGGCTGCGTTGAGCGATGAATGCTCCGAAGTTTATGCGGCTAGTATCATTGGCGGACAATGGTCGCTTGCTATCATTGCCTGGTTGATGAACGGCAAATTAAGATTTGGTCAGCTGAAAAAGTTGCTGCCGGGCATTACTGAGCGGATGTTAACGCTTCAATTGAGAAAGCTCGAAGACAGCAAAATAGTTACCCGGGTCGCGCATGCCGAAGTACCGCCACGGGTCGAGTATGAGCTCACAATGATTGTGTCCACTTTGGTTAAGGTGCCAGGATAATTAAACCAGGCGATGGCGATTTCATATTTTTTTGAGTAAAGGTTTCAAGCTGATAATGTCTTATCCAACAATGATCAGTTGAATGAAGCCCTGAACTCCAAAGGAGACACTTTGGTTTTGGTCTTGAAAAGTTTGTTGAACGATTGCGGGTGCTCAAAGCCGAGGCCAAAGGCGATCTCGCTGACCGACAAGTTAGTCGTAGATAGCTTTTCCTTGGCCTTGTCGATCAGCTTTTCGTGAATGTGCTGCTGCGTGCTTAGTCCGGTCAAATTTTTAAGCAAACTCCTCAAATAGCCTGGTGAAACGTGAAGCGACTCCGAAATAAAGTCCACCGTCGGCAAACCTTTGGTCACCAGGTCATCACTGTCGAAGTAATTGTTCAATAAATCATTCATCCGGTCAAGGATCAGGTGATTGGTGATCTTGCGGGTAATGAACTGTCGCTGGTAGAAGCGTTCCGAGTAATTAAGTAGCGTATCCAAGTACGATGCAATGATATTCTGTGTGAAGGCATCAATATTCCCGTTGCATTCACGGATGATATTGGCAACGATCTCATTGATCACCATTTCCTCCTTTTCTGACAAAAACAGGGCCTCTTTTACCGAGTAGTTAAAAAATTCGTACTGCTTGATTTTTTTGGCAAGCGGTGTGCCCCAGAAGAAATCCGGGTGCACAAACAGCATCCATCCTTTGGGTTCGTATCCGGATGGATGCCGCTGGCCGCTCAAAACCTGGTTAGGTCCCACAAAGGCCATAAAGCCTCCGTCAAAATCGTATTTCTGTTGCCCGTACATCAGGTTGTTACAATTCCGTTTGATCGAAATCATATAAAAATCCAGCACGACGCTCATGCCAGGACTCTCTTTGAGCTGGCCACATTCAATAATGCTGATCATGGGATGCGGCGGAGGGCCGAAACCTTGCATCTTGTGGGCCTGCGGTATTGAGCTTATTCTAATCGGCGCGTTCGACATTTTTTATCTTAAGATTTGAAGGATATTGAATCAGATTAACACTATGCATTACGGGGCTATCAAAGCTCAACCCGTACCCCGAACGTTGGAAACATCCCCAGGCCAACCCTATACACGCTCCCGGTATTAGGAATGAATACTTCGGAATTTACATTAAACTGGTTGTTGATGTTGGCCAGGTCTACGAAGGCCGAGAACATTCCTTTTTTCAAAGGCACATTGTAATCAACGCGAACGTCCAGGCTGACATAATCGGGCAACCTACTGCCATTAATCTCAGTGATTTCCTGCGAATAACGTAGCATATTCGGATTATCAAGCACATTGGAATGAAGGGTATAGACATCGGCAGGTCGGCCGGTGCTGTACCGGAATTTACCAGAGAAAATCCATTTGTTATTAGGCTTGTAGCTGCCTAGCAGTGAAAAGTTGTGCGGAATGCTAAATGTATAGTCGTACCGGCCCTGACCATTATGATCGTCCCGTTTGCTTTCCATGTAGGAATAACTGACGGTACCGTACCAGCTTTGTGAGAGTCTTTTGGTAAGGCTCAGGTCGGCGCCGTACGCGTAGCCGGTGCCGTTATTGTTGAGGTAGCTCTGCACCCGGTTGGGCTGTACAACCACGTCGTCGAACTGTTTATGCCAGGCCTCCACGACCAGCTTCAAATCGCCTGAAAATTGATACTTGTAGCCGAAAATGCTCTGAAATGTCCGCTCGTTTTTCAGCTTATTGGCAGCGCTTTGACCTGCCAGGTCAGAGAAAGCAGCATCCTGAAAGTAGATACCGGAAGCAAAATTGATGCTCTGTTTATCCCCTAACAAAATACTTCCGCTTATTCTTGGCGAAACGCTATGCTGCTCTGTGAAGCCTGTGTAATCGTAGCGAATACTTGGGTTTAACGTAAAGCCATTGGCAACTTTCCATGACAATGCGAGGTAGCCCGAACCGTTGAAGGCACTTTTGTCGAAATTTGAATTGTACTGCGCCGGGTTCAGGATCTGATAGTATTGGCCGGCGCCCGGTCTAGGGTCGCTGCGACGAAAAGTATAGACTGTATCTACCCGTTTCAGGGTCCTTTCGTAGTCCAGATTCACCACAGCAGCGTCAATCCCTGCTGTTAGGGTTAGTTTATTGAAGCGTTTGGTATAGACCGACCGGTAACCTACTTCGGCCTGATTGTTTTTAATCCGCCTGAGATCGTCTTCGTATCTGCCATGCCTTGGGTCCAGGACCATGCCTTCTTCATCCAGCGATGGCGTAAAATTGCCAAAGTTGTTGTCCACCCTCGATGTACGGAAATATAGGACTTTCTTGATGTAACTTTTGCTGTCGATCAAGGTCCTCAGATTCAGTCCGACCAGCGCTTTGCTGCCCCTATGATTAAAAAGCATCGTGCCACCACTGTTGTCATCATTGATATTGTAGTTTGAATCGATGTCATCGATGCTCCGGCGTGGCCTTTCCGGGTTATACATCACTATGACGGAAAGTTTATTTTTTGCATTGAGCTCCGTGGTCGTTTTGATCAGATAATCGCCAAAGCCGATGCTGACCGGATTTTGTTGGTCCAACACCCTTTGCAGCAATGCAAAATTCTGATACCTGCCCGAGGCGAACACACTTGTCTTTTTAGAGATCGGGCCATCGGCGATTAAAGTCGCCCCCAGCAAATCGAACTGTCCTGCAAACGACCAGGTTGCTTTGTTACCTTCCTTGATGCCCAATCCAAGATAGGATGAAGATTTTCGGCCATACGCCGCGTCAAAACCACCATTCTGGAACTGCACATTATCGATAATCCGGGGCGCAAAAATGCTAAACCGCCCGCCATTGGGATCATTAAAGCCAGAATTGAAACCCTCCGCCTCCAAATGCGACAAGTTGAACATCGGCATATCATCGACCATGTAGACGTTATCCTGGGTTCCCTGGCCCCTTGCGGCGATGGCGGAAAATTGGGCCCCGCTGCTTACCACGCCGGGCAAGCTTCCCAAGGCCCGCATAATGTCGCCCTGCGCACCCGGGTTTCTAAAAATTTCTTCCCTCGAATAGAAAAAAGTGGAAACCGGTGTCAAAAGATTGTTTTCTCCCTTGAATGCGCGGACGGTCGCCTCGCTGAGGTTGGCTACCGCTTCTAGAATTTCTAATTCAGAATAATTGGTTTTCCCCGGTGTAATGGCTACTTCGCTGATATTCTTGGTTTGAAAACCGATATAAGAAACTGTTACGGCATAAGTACCGGCGGGAATGTTATTGATCGTGAACATCCCCGAGGTGTCGGTGACCGCCCCTAATTGCGAATGGTCGATCTGCACAGTGGCGCCGGTAACCGGCTGTTTGGTAGAATGATCTAAAATTTTCCCTTTGAAATTTCCTGTCGCCTGAGCGAATGACGCCACGCTCGCTATACTGAGAAGTAGGGCCAGCACATGGGTCTTCATCTTGCTTCCTTGTTTCATTTTATCCTGATTTCGTTTGTGCAAAATTGCAGCAGGAAAAAAAAGCGGAATTAGCCTAAACGCCTTTTGACGTAGCCAAAAGGAATATGATGCACCCGACCGGCCTATTGCCGCATTCATTGTCAAGACAAATTTGGCAACAACCCCAATCGGACGTAAAAGAACAGAAGTCCTCAGTCTTCCTTTCAGCTACAACTTCGCGACTTTTGGATACATCCGTTCTTCGACATTGGCTGAACTTTGCATCAGCAACAGCGAGAAAAATATGGACTTAAAGAATAGCACCATTCTGATCACAGGTGGAACCAGCGGTATCGGTTTGGAACTTGTCAAACAACTTACCCAGCAAGGATCAACAATCATCGTCACGGGACGTAAACAAGATGCCTTAAATGATACTAAGAGGCGTTTCCCCCAATACATGTCTTTCAGAGCGATGTAAGCGATCCGCAAGATATTGAGCGCCTCTATCAAGAGGTGACCCAGCAGTTCCCTGATCTGAACATGATCGTCAACAATGCAGGTGAAATGCGGTTGCTGGACGCTCTGGACGCCAGTAAGGACCTGGCAAACATCACCCGCGAGATCGATATCAATCTGACGGGAACGATCCGGATGGTTCATCAATTTTTACCGCATTTGATGAGGAGGCCTTCCGCGGCGATTGTAAATGTTTCCTCTGCAATCGCTTATATGCCTTATTCTTCGGCGCCGGTTTACAGCGCTTCCAAAGCGGGGGTTCATGCATACACCCTGGCCCTTCGGATGCAGTTAAAAAGAACCAGCGTCAAAGTATTCGAACTGGTCCCTCCGGGCGTGAACACCAATCTCCAAAATGACTGGGTGCTGCCACCGAATCCAAGCCAGATGATGGATGTGGATAAGCTGGTGAATGTAGCCGTAAAAGGGTTGCTGAACGATACGCCTGAGATCAAGCCGTTCCTGGTCGGCGTAATCAAATTTTTAAGCCGTTTGATCCCCCATCAATTGATGAAAATGGGGCACACAGAATTTGAGAAATTCAAAAAACTGAATAGTCAATCAATGAATTAGGTTTAAGAAATCAAGATTTGTCCTTAATTGAAACACAATGAAGAACAATGAAGAACATTATTTCCGCTGTGCTGCTACTCGTTTCAGTAGCGCTCAGCTTTAAACATGCCTGGGATACCCTGCATTACAAAAACAATCCGGAGTCGGTTAAGATGATGGAAAGTTTAGGGATCAGCGAAACGTTCATTCCCTATCTGGCTTGTGTGGCCATAGCGGTCAGTGTACTTTTGCTCATTCCCGGAACCTTTTTTTTGGGCAATATGCTCAATGCGATCCTGATTGTGATGATCATGGGGCTGGCGCTCAGATCGGGAAATTACCGCATGGCGTTGATGGAGATCCCATTCTTAATCATGCCATTGGTGATGATTTGGCTTAAATATCCGTTTAAATTTAAATAACCCGCAGGATGGCAGGCAGCAAACCCTACCGGATCAGTTCTATCACGGAAATACACCGTTTGATGGGCCTCCCTAAACCCCATCACCCGCTGATCAGCATCGTGGACCTGAAAGGCCTGAAAAACGATACAGGTATAGAGGCGGTCGTTTTCGACTTGTATGTGATATCCATGAAAAGAGGCTGTGACGGCTTGTATTACGGGCAACAGAAATACGACTTTGATGAAGGGCTCATGGCCTTTTTGTCTCCCGGCCAGATCTTGCGCGGTGAAGAAAACGGTGTGCCCGACGGTCTGGAGGGCTGGATGCTGTTCGTACACCCCGACTTTCTTTGGAACACTTCGCTTGCCGCCAAGATCAAGCGGTACGAATACTTCAGCTATGCGACCAGCGAAGCGCTGTTCCTCTCAGACAAGGAAGAAACAGTGATCAATGAGCTGATCAAAAATATTCGGGCCGAATATTATTCCAATATGGACAAATTCAGTCAGGACATTATTATCTCGCATCTGGAGACCCTGCTCAAATACGCCGAGCGTTTTTACCAGCGCCAGTTCATCACCCGGAAAATCACCAACCACCAGGTCCTGGACAAGGTAGAGGAGATCTTAACAGCCTATCTAAACGACGAAGACCTGCTTTCCGAAGGACTGCCGACCGTAGGCTATTTTGCCAATGCCCTGAACATATCCTCCAAGTATTTAAGTAGCCTGCTAAAACAGCTGACCGGCCAAACAATGCAGCAGATCATCCACGAGAAACTGATCGAGAAGGCGAAAGAAAAGTTATCTACGACCAGGTTGTCCGTCAGTGAGATCGCCTATCAATTGGGTTTTGAGCATCCTCAGTCTTTCAATAAATTATTCAAAAGTAAGACCAAACAAAGCCCGTTGGATTTCCGGCAGTCCTTCAATTGAAATACTCATGCCTCTGCTCATTTTTTACCATATGATAAATGGATGGCCCGCGATGTGTACTATTTTTAAGTGATGGAAGCACTAGTAAATCTTATCCTGCAATTTGGCGACCTGAACAAACAGCAGATCGAGTTTTTACTGAGCAAGGTCGAAATGCTCGAGTTAAAAAAAGACGACTACCTGTCCGAAGCAGGGAAGGTGCCCCGGTATGTGGCGTTTGTGCTGGAAGGCGTGTTCCGCTTTTGCTATTATAATAACCGGGGCGAAGAAATCACCAATTATTTTGTGGACGAAGGCAACTTTGTGGTCGATAATGAAAAATTCGAATCGCAGATCGTAGCGTCCGAATACGTGCAGGCCGTTACCGACTGCAAGGTGCTGGCTTTCAATAAAAAGAGCTGGGACCAGATATCCGGCACCATTGTCGGCTGGGAGATGATGAAGGCCAACATGGTAAAAAAGTGCCTTACCCTGGCCATGGAGCGGCGCAGTCCGCTGGTTTCAGAAGACGCCACCACGCGTTACTTGTCGTTCATCGAAGCGTTCCCCAACCTGATCAACCGTATCCCGCTTTCGTACGTGGCCTCGTACCTGGGCATCACCCAGCAATCGCTGAGCCGTATACGCCGTAATATCCGCTAGCGGCGCTTTTTACCAAATGATAAATGCTTTTTTGTTGCCGTTTTCAACCTTTGCTTATTCAATAAAAAGTAAAAAAGATGAGCAAAAAGATCGTATTGATAACCGGGACAAATAGTGGTTTTGGCTGGCTTACCGCCCACAGCGTGGCTGCTTTGGGGCACCAGGTTTATGCTACCATGCGTGATACCAAAGGCCGTAATGCCGATAAAGCCCAGGCCCTTGCGGCAGTGGAAAACGTGACCGTTTTGGACGTTACCCTGACAGACGAGCAGAGCGTGAAACAGGCCGTTGAAACCATTTTGGCCAATGAAGGAGCTATTGATGTACTGGTGAACAATGCCGGTTACGGCATGACCGGCGTGGCCGAGAGCTTTACCACGGCCGATGTGCATACCACTTTTGATATCAACGTGTATGCCCCCTGGCGAATGATTAAGCAGGTGTTGCCCGCGATGCGCAAACAGGCGGACGGACTGATCATCAACGTGACCAGCGGCTTCGGACGCGTATCGTTCCCGTTCGCTACCATTTACGCGGCCTCCAAATTTGCGCTCGAAGGAATCAGCGAGGGCCTGCATTACGAGGTAAAGCGTTTAGGCATTGATGTGGCCCTTTTGGAACCTGGTGCTTTCCCTACCGAAATGCAGCAAAAGAACAACCCCGCGTCAGACCAGGGCGTATTTGAAGGGTACGGGGCCATTGCCGACATACCCAACAAAATGGTAGCCTCATTGAGCGGAGAGATGCAGGCTAAAAATCCTGACCCGCAGGATGTGGCAGATGCTATTGTGAAACTGATCGGCACGCCAAAGGGAGCAAGGCCATTACGCACCGTGGTAGACCCCATCACCGGCCCATACATTGAAGCTGCCAACCAGGCCATAGCCGAACAATTTGCCAAGGGATTGACTGTGTTCGGGATGGGTGAGCTATTGTAACCAGAACAGATTTAACGGAACGGCAGTGGCGTGGGCTACTGCCGTTTTTTGTTAGTAGCCGGCGGCTCGGTTTGCGTGAAAAAGTCCACACGAATTTGCTGGCAAGTGATTTCGTGATTGCAAAGTAGAGAAAAAAGCGGCAAGTCGAACCTGCTTAAATACTTTTGGCTAGGCCTGTCAGGCTGTCCGTGGGAAAGAAGGTGGCGACTGGCATATTTATTTTTAGCAGCTGCTACGTTTCAGGGCCCGGTTCGGAGTCCCTTAAAATATCCCGCGAGATGGATGAAAAGAACTACACCGGGGCCATTCCCGGACAACAGAAAGGAGATGTGATCACGGCAGAAAGCACCTGCACATTCGTCGGGCCGGAAGAAGCGATCGGTTTTTTCAATTTGGCTAAATCACGGTTGCTGCATGTAAACGGCTGGCAGGAGCGTGCTGGTAAGGCGTTAGCCAGATTTACGCTGACCGACGCGGACGGGCACCCAGTACCGGGCGCGGCGCGGGAGGGGCTGCTGATCTGCATTGATATCCCCGGTCCCGGGGGCGAGCAAGCCGGCGGGTACGATTGGGTAAAAATAGAAGAAATTAAAGAGGCGGATTCCGGGAATGTGCAGAGTGTAGCCCTCCGCGTGAGGCCTGTGGCGGCCCCGCATTCGAGCGGTGCGGAGCCGACCCACTTTTACGCCCAGACTTCCACCAGTACTTTCACCGTTACGCGCGAACACGCTCGCGTAACCGCGGCCGTGTATGACCGAAACATTGAACCTAATACAGAAACCGGTTCGCTGATCGACAAAGTCCGTAATGCGATTGTCGGATTTTTCGCTGAAAAAGCGTTTTCCAAGCTGCAATGGCAATCGCTCACCGACGGGCTTATGGAATTGAGCTAAAATTCCGGCCATTCATCGTCCGCAGGAGAGGGTAGAGACCATACACTATGGTATGAAATTTCGCCTCTGCCGCGTCTTTTTAACTTCTGATCTCTTTTCGCATGAACAGGTAATAAGAGTAGGCAAAACAAAGAAATGTTGCGGCTATTAATCCGGATAGTTGGGGCCAGACCACCATCAGGCTCTCTGTAAATGGAAGAGGCGAGGGGATAGCGCCCGCCATTTGCTCCATTGTCATAGGACCCAGGCTTCGCACAGATGGCATCAGCAGGGTGGTCGTCGCATCCGAAAACAGCTGGCTTGGTGCCAGGCGGAGTATATTCAGCAGCATTTCGTTATATCCGGCCAGGTCGGTCTCTGTCAGGATAGCCTGTCTGGGAACGAGCGCCCCGACCACTAAATTGACAACAATCTGATAGAATACGGTAAAAAATAACCACACGCCGATCGCCGCGAGCGCGGAAGTGGCCGTTTGTTTGAACGCAATGGAAAACAGTACCGACAAGCTCAGCCAAAATCCGACATAAACCACGGTCAGGATGGCGAAAGTGAAGATCCGGAGCACTTCAACCGGTTCGATCCAGACACCTGTGATACACAAGCCCGCTCCGATCATAAGCAACACGAGGGTAAAAAACAGGGTGCCAACAAGCATTAATGCACTCACAAATTTTGCCAGGATCAGATTGTCGCGATATACGGGCTGGGCCATCAGGCGAATCAAGGTGCCGTTATTCTGTTCGGAATTGATCGCGTCAAAACCCAGCGCTATCCCGAGCAACGGACCGAGAAAATTCAGAAATACATGAAACGGTGGCATCGTACCGTCTGTGGTAGTAAGCAGTTTCAGGTAAAGAAAGGTGCTATCCGGGTCCTGCGTGTTGGAAACTGCGCTCCTGATATTGCTTAGCGAGACATACAAGGCCCCCAAAAATGTGAGCACTAGCAAGGCCAGCAATAAGATAAGCCGCCAACTCCGGATATGGTCCGCCACTTCTTTACCGACCACCACCCGAAATGCATTGGACGGGTCTGCGGAGTGTTTACTTTTTATTGAGGTACCTTTTGAAAATACTGCGAGACTTTTCATCGGTATTGTTTTCGATTAAATTGTTATCAAAATATTTTTGATAAATTTCGTCAAGGCCGAACTCCCTCTTGTGGACGCCCATTACGTCAAGTCCCTTGGCGACAAAGAAACGGACAATGTCGGGCGTAACATCCGAAGTGCACGCGATCTGCACAAGGTTTTCGGTAATGCGCAACTCTCGTACGTCCCGGATCTCTCGTAGTTCATCGCTGTGTTCCCACAAAGCGGGTAAAGGTTCTCGTACGGTAATGCTCACCGAGTAGGAGTCTTCGGCAAAAAGGGTCTGCGAAAGCTTGTGAATATTTCCCTCCATCTGCATTTTGCCCGCAGCGAAAATGCCGACACGGTCGCAGACCATCTGCACCTGGTGCAAATGGTGAGAAGATAATAAGACAGTCAATCCCTGTTCCCTTCTCAACTCGCGTATCAGCCCGAGGAACTCTTTAACGCCCGCGGGATCGATGCCGAGCGTGGGCTCGTCGAGGATGATGACTTCCGGCCGTTTGATTAAAACTTCCGCGAGACCGAGCCTTTGCTTCATACCGCGGGAAAAAACAGACGTTCTTTTGTGGGCCGAATCGCCCAGGCCGACCAGATCCATCAGATCCAGCGCACGTTGATGTGCCTCATTTCCGGGGATGCCGTTCAGCTTTCCGGTGTATACCAGGTTTTCAAGGGCTGTCATGCTTTCGTAGAAGCCGATGCTGTCGGGCATATAACCTACCTTGCGCTTTACCAGAATGGGATGGGTAGTTGCATCGATTCCGCAGACCAGCGCTTTACCCGAAGTGGGTTCGGTAAGCCCGAGCATCATCAGGATAGTCGTAGTCTTCCCTGCTCCGTTCGGCCCAAGCAAGCCGAATATTTCACCTTTTTCGATTTTCAGGTTCAGATCGTCGACGGCCTTCAGAGAACCATAACATTTAGTCAACCCCTTCAAATCAATGACAGGATTTTCCATACTGTTTATCGTCTACCGTATTTTCTGATTAACCTGAATATCAAACCGATGGCAAGTAAAATGACGAGAATGCCGAGCCAGCCTGATAGTAAGGACGTTTTAACGGTGATCCGGAAAGCAGCATCAGCATTGGCATTCGGGTTTTTGGCAGTAAACGTGGTGACGTAATCCCCGGCTATCGTTTTGTCGGGAACATGCACCTTGGCCGTTACCTCGATAGAACCGGAGGGGTCTATGCGCTCCACTTTGGCCGGTTCAAAGGTGACCTGCCATTTGGGTGGTGTTTGGGCTGTCAGTTCCACATCGGCAAGCGGCAGGGTGCCCGTGTTCTTGATTGTGCACACGATCTGCTCTATGCTGCCTTCGGTGACATTTCCACTGAGTCGGCCTGAAGGGGTTGTCAGTTCAATCTTGTAAGACCCTTTGAGAACTGCTTCAAGATTGAGCCTGAGCGTGTCGACCGGCGAAACAGCCGTTACCGGAATGGCATACTTCCCCGGCTTGGAATAGGGATTTGCGGTCAATTCCACGGATACCTCCTGCGTGGCGCCCGGTTCAAGATGGACCGAGGTGACCGGGCTGCCCAAGGTGCGAAAAGATACCAGCCAGCCTGCGGGCACTTTCGCATCCAAAGCATAGATTTTTGCCTGGCCAGACCCGTTTTTCAGTGTTGCCGAATACCGGAATGGGTCGTTGGCACTGGCTTCCAGATTAAATAAGTTGGTTTGAAAAGAAGAGGTTCCGCTTGGTTTACCCGAAGACTGTGCCTGTGAATTTACCGAAAGCGCGGCTAAGAAAAGTAAACCGCAGGTGGAATGAGTGTTGTACTTTTTGAAAAATGGACAAAAAAGAGACATAATCTAACAAATAAAAGTTATCACTAAGTTTCATTTATTAAAGAATGGTTGCAAAGCCTGGTTCGGCCTACGCACTCTAATTGCCGCGAAAATAAAAAATGAGTGAATTTTTCAAAAACCAGTTCACAAAAATTTCTTGTTCTGCCACACCCGTATACATACGCGGTTTCCCTAGCCCCCGTTTCTGCAAAGCTCTTCCATGGAGGGCTTTTTCATTTGCAAAAAAATAGAGAAAAAATTTGACAACCATTCGGTTGTTTTTAATTTTGACAACCAAATGGTTGTCTTATGATTGAAAGAAGAGATGTTTTCCAGGCCATAGCCGATCCTACCCGTAGGATGATCATCCATAAATTGTCCCAGGGGCCACTTAATATCACCCAGATAGGGGAGGACTTCGGCATCAGCAAACAGGCCGTCGCCAAACACATCAAGATCCTTAATGAATGCGGCTTAATACTGATGAGCCAGAAAGGTCGTCAGCAGGTGTGCGAAGCTCGCCTGGATCAGCTAGACCAGGTTATAGACTGGGTTACCGAGTCTCGTAAACTTTGGAAGAACCGCTTTGAAAAACTTGAAACATTCCTTAATAACAATAAGAAACAACAGCTATGAACCCGGAAAGAAAGCAGCTTTTCATTACCCACTTTTTTGACGCGCCTGCAGAAACCGTTTTCCAGGCCTGGACGGATCCCGAGCAATTAAAGCACTGGTATGCGCCGGATGGTTGCAGCATCGAATTTAAGACCATCAATGTCGCGACCGGCGGCAGCTATCATTCCTGCGTAACTGACCCGGTACATGGGGAGTGCTGGATCAAGGGAACTTACCTGGAAGTGACACCAAACCGAAGGCTTGTTTTTACGATGATAATGTCGGATGCGGCCGGTAATTCGGTTAGCTCGGTTGCGGCCGGAAAAAGTCCGGACTGGCCGGAGCATCAGACGACAACGGTAACTTTTGAATCCGTGGACGCAAGAACCAAGGTCTCTATCTATCAGACCGTATCCGAAGAAGAGGCCCAAAAGACGGGCGCTTATCAGGGATGGCTCAAAATGCTCGGCAGACTTTCATCGATGCTGGTTGAAATCTGACAGGGAATTAAAGGCATTATCAAATGGGAAAAATGAAAAAGACAATTCTGTACTTGGGTTTGATCTCATTATTAACCGGCTGTGGCGGCAGCGATACGCAAAGTCCGGACAGGAACCAGGATCTTGCTGCCGGTAAGGACACAGGTGGTTTTCAAAGCGGGCATTTGCCGGTCAACGGCATTAAAATGTATTATCAGATACACGGCAGTGGAAAGCCAATTGTGCTGATCCATGGTGGAGGCTCAACCATTGAAACTACATTTGGAAGGGTCATTCCTTTGCTTGCCAGGCACCGGAAAGTGATTGCTGTCGACCTGCAAGCTCACGGAAGGACCAGCGACAGGAGTAAGGAAGAGTCATTTGAACAGGATGCGGACGACGTCGCGGCGCTTTTAGGAAAACTGGATATTGGCAGAGCGGACTTTTTCGGTTTTAGCAATGGCGGAACTACTACCCTGCAAATTGCCATACGCCACCCTGAAATCGTGGGTAAAATCGTTTTGGGTTCAGCCCTGGCTAAGCGCAGTGGTGTGCCGGTTGAATTTTGGGATTTTATGAAACAGGCAAATCTGGCTAATATGCCACAGGAGTTAAAGGACGCCTATTTGAGTGTCACTCCCGATACGGCAGGCTTGCAGACGATGCAGGATAAGGACGCAAGAAGGGTGCTCAATTTTAGAGACATTCCAGATGTGCAGCTAGGATCTATCCATGCGCCGGCGCTGATCATCATCGCCGATAAGGATGTGATCAGGCCCGAACATGCATTGCAAATGCAAAGGCAAATTCAGCGGGCGCAGCTGGCTATCGTTCCCGGCGTGCACGGCGAGTACATCGGCGAGATCACAACGGTAAGAAAGGGCTCGGATCAGGTGAACTTTGTGATACCGATGATCGAGCAGTTCCTGGATAACGCAAATTAACATGGCAAACAAGCTCTCTCAACGACTCGCTGACATCGTCGACGCCTTGCCCTTAAAGGAGGGCGTCAGGGTATTGGAAATTGGCTGCGGCCCCGGGGCGGCAGCGCGGCAGATTGCAAGCCGTATCAGGAAAGGGTACGTGCTTGGAATCGATCGCTCAGCCAAGGCCATTAAGCTGGCAATCGAGGGTAGTCAAGACGAAATGGCGACGGGCAGGCTTTCGTTTCGCCAGTCGGCCATTGAAGATTTTGAGCTTAGTCCAGGCGAAGAAAAGTACGATCTTGCTTTTGCAGTTCGGGTAGGTGCCCTAGACGGGCGTCACCCCGAGACGGAAAGAAGAGCGACTTTGCAAATAAAGAAGGTTCTAAAAGAAGACGGACGCCTGTTTGTTGATATAGGTGATACCCTGAAAGAGGTTCCACTATAACTTTATAAATATTCACCGCCGACGATTCATTCATGAACAGACTTTTTTACCTACATTCTGCTAACATCGATTGTTATTGCATGGCACGTTGAGACGCCTCAAAGGCCGGTGTCACAATTCAGATTCACCCCCAAAACGGTTGCAAGGCCCTGTACACGGTTACCTTTATCACCGAGTCAAAAAACGGGAAAAATGTTTGGTGGGATTTTGGTAATTGCTTTCCGGCGGTTTATCGGGCAACCGTTAGTTACACTTGCAAACATTTCAAACTTCGTTACATTATGATCAAGAATGTTATTTCCCTCGCCTTGCTGGCCATCTCCGCTGTCCTCAGTCTGAAACATGGATGGGATACCTTCAATTATAAGAACAATCCTCAATCCCTGAAAATGATGACGGAACTTGGGATTAGTGGGCCGGTAATTCCGTTTCTTGGCGTTCTGACGCTATTGATAGGAATTCTGCTGCTGATACCCAACACATTTTTTCTGGGCAACTTGCTTAATGCCATGTCGATTCTTATGATCATGGCATTCGCACTTCGGGCAGGGAACTACAAAATGGCGCTCATCGAGATTCCATTTCTGGCCATGCCGCTAGTGATGATCTGGCTGAAATATCCGTTTAAGAACTAACGATTCGCTAAAAAGAGATTGCGACAAACTGATTTACGGACAACAGAAATACGACTTCGACGAGGGGCTTATGGCATTTATGTCGCCCGGTCAGATTTGGCGGGGCGAAGAGAAAACTACTGACCCGGACGGCTGGTCACCACCTCTTCCAGCTTCTGCACTAACTGCGCCGGCTGCTCGCGCATCGCGTAGTGCCCACCTTCGAGCGAATAGACTTTCCAACCTCGTGCACGCGCTTTATTCAGGCCCATTTTGTCATTCAACGGATTGGATTGCCCGTTTTTGGTCATGACGATGAAAGCGGACGGAATCTTTTGGACTAGCGGGTTGGCGATTTTCACAGGTTCCAAAAACGTTTTGAGCGGCTGCGGTACGTCGCCCGGAACGCGGGCTCCTGCCTGGCCAAAAGGGTATTGCATGACGCTGTCTTTTACGAAGGGGACCATCATTTTATCCCAAAGTTCGCCGCACACGTCGCGGGCGCTTTGGGCGTTGTCCGGGACCATGGCGTCGAGGTAAATGAGCTGGCCAATGCGGTCGGGAATCTGCTCGGCGACGCCCGAAATGACCATTCCGCCGAAGCTGTGGCCAACCAGGATGACATTGTACAGGTTTTCGTAGCGGATCACATTCACAATATCGGAGATATAGGTGCTCAGGTCGACATTTGCGTTCGATAAATGCACTCGCTCGCCCAAGCCGGTCAGGGTGGGGCGGTAGACTACATCGCCTTTGATCCGGAAAATGGAATCGACTTTCGCATAGTCCCAGCCTCCCGACCAGGCACCGTGCACGAGCAGGAATGTGCGCGATTTGTGGGTTTGTGCAACTGTCGCCGTGCTGAGAATGAGCGAGAAAATAAGAGCTGAATATTTCATGATTTGCTTCAATAATAGTGATCAATGAAGCAAAATTAGCTACCTTAACTTACGAAAAGATAGTTGTTACCTGTGGGTAAGTAGTTACCGACAAGTAACTAGCCCATTTAACCTGATTCATGAAAAGCACAGAACCTGCCTGCCAATACGAGCTTAAAGCTGCCCGCGACGCAATGGATGTGATCCAGGGCAAATGGCGCATTCCGATCGTGATTTCGCTGTCGTACGGTACCAAACGGTTCGGTGAGATCCATCGTGACATTCCTGACATTTCTCCAAAAATGCTCTCTCAGGAGTTGAAGGCTCTGGAAGAAAACAAACTGATTACCCGCACACTTCATGACAGCATGCCGGTGACGGTTGAGTATGCGCTGACGCCGCTGGGCATGTCGCTGCGCGAGCTGCTGAATGAACTGCGCAACTGGGGCAAGCATTTCCGGGAGGAAATCGTAGGAAAATGAAAGTACCAGACTCACTCGGACCTCAATGCGTTTACGGGATTGATCAATGCAGCTTTAATGGACCGATATCCAACCGTTACAATCGCAATCATAAATGTCATTCCGAGCACAGCGATGAAGGTGATCAGGTCGAGCTCGATATGGTATTGGAAATCGGCCAGGTATTTATCCACAAGCCACCATCCGATCGGAGCAGCAATAACGAAGGCAATCACTAGCAGGTGAGCGAATTGTCTGCCGAAAAGCCAGACGATGCTTCCCACTCCCGCGCCCAGAGTTTTGCGAACACCTATTTCTTTGGTCTTTTGGGCAACCATGAAGGAAATCAGGCCATACAGACCGAGGGAACTAATGAAGATTGCGACGCCGGCGAAAAGCCACATGAGTTGCAGAATGAGCTGATCGAATTCATAAAAACGCTGCAGATGCTCGTCCAGAAACTGGTAGGAATAAATGTAATCCGGATTGGTTTCATTCCATAATTTCTGGATAGAGGCCAGCGTTGCGGCCAGGTTCCCGTTACTTACTTTCAAGGCACATTGCGCATTGTCCGCAGCTCGGGTTGTCAGGCAAACCGGGTCAATTCTCTCACGAAATGACTTGCTATGAAAGTCCTTCATCACACCTACGATGATCCCGTTTCGACCATTAATATTCACATTTTTGCCGATTACTTCGTGCGGCGATTTCACGCCTAGCTTTTCAACCGCAGTTTCGTTCAGCAAATATTCCCTGGTGGTGTCGGAAGAAACCAGGTTTCGGCCCGCCACCAATTTTAGACCGAACATAGAGAGGTATTCAGGGTCACCGGTTTTATAGAAAATGGTAAATTTTTCGTTCTCGGGTCTGCCCGCATACCTGATACCAGTGTCGAAATTGTTTTCGGGCGATGCTGGTGGAGCGCTCAAAAAAGCGACTTTCTCCACTCCGGGCAATTGCGAAAACCGCGCCCGCATGGCGCTCTGCTTAGCTGGGCTTGTCTCCGGCACAGGCATTAACACGATAGCGTCTTTTTTGAAACCCATGTCGGTCTGGGTGTTGAACCGCATTTGGCCGGTGATGACGATTGTGCCGATCAGAAGGGTCTGTGAAATGGCAAACTGAGCGATGACCAGGCCCTTGCGAATGGAAAAGCCTCCAATTTGGCTCTGCGTGAGCTTCCCTTTCAATGCCGTGATCGGCTGAAAACCGGCCAGTACCAGTCCGGGGTATGAACCTGAAATGAAGGTGACAACCACGAGCAGACAGGCAGCAAAAATAGGCTGATTGATGTCTTTCAGCCAATCGAGTGTGACGCGGGTTGATAGCATCTCATTCATAAATGGCAATGCGAGATATGATAACCCGATGGCGACAATGAAGGCAATGAGGGTAATGAGCCCTGTTTCAACGATAAATTGCCAGAAAAGCTGCCCCTTCATGCTGCCCATTACTTTCCGCACGCCGATTTCTTTACTGCGCCCGAGCGCCTGGGCGGTGGCCAGGTTGATGAAGTTAACGCAAGCAGTGATGACGAGGAAAATACCGATAAGGGAAAGCGCAATGAGCTGGTTTTTTGCAATGGCGCCGCCAAATTCCAGGTTCATGTGAATGTCGGAAAGTGGTTGCAAATGAAATTTGAAAATTTTTGCATCCTTCGCATCGTAGTATTTGGTGGAAATACCGGCCATGGCTTGGTCTCCCTTCGAAGCATCCGTGCCGGGTTTGAGTAATACATATGCCTGGGTAGCGCTCAGAATACCACCCCAGGTGTTGAGCCAGGGGGTTGTTTGTTTGATGCTGGGATAAGAGAGATATATTTCCTGGCGGATATCGGTATTCTCGGGCAAGTTTTTGAGAATGCCTGTGATGGTAAAATCGGTTTTGTTGTCCAGCCGGAAGCTCTTTCCCATCGCCTGATCCTTTTTGAAGTATTTTTCGGCCAGGCGCTCGGTAATCACTGCGGTATTGGGTTGCGAGAGCGCATCTTCCGGGTTTCCGATAAGGAAAGGGAAATCCAGGATATGGAAAAAATCGGGTTCGGCATAGGCTATCCCGTCATTGAATTTGGGATTATCGCGGCGGGAGGGAAATGAAATGTTTCCACCGAAGCTGATGAGCATCGACACTTTTTCAACAAACGGATAATCATCCCGCATCGCGGCGCCGATGGGCTGTGGCACGCTGCCAAATTTGCTGACCGTTTCATTATGCAACTCGGAAGTGATCCGGTAGACACGGTCGGCATTTGCATGGAACTTGTCGAACCCGAGGTGGTAATTGACCAGCGAAAAGATCAATATTCCGCAACTCAGGCCCAGTGCCAGTCCAAGAACATTAATGAGCGTATAAGACTTATAGCGAACAATTGTTCGCCGCGCGAGAGTAAGATAGTTTTTGATCATGGCTGTACTTAATGGTTTGGGGGAATAGCGATGCACTTTCTTTTGCGTTTTTCGCCGCGAGGTCAACAGACCTGCAACACGTCTTTTCAGATAGTAAGGTTTCGCGAATTTGACCGCTTCTAATAAGTATGTTTTTCTGGCGGCCGCCTCGCCTGCGCGGTTTACGTCGAGTTCGAATTGCTCTTGCATGTCGCCTTCCAGTTCTTCAAACAATTCCGGTGGACAAAGCAGCCTAAACAATCTGTGAGCAAAACGCGGGGGAATGGCTTGTTTTTGCTTTTTCATCACTGTGCCGGGTTTACGATTGCATACCAGAATTGGTTTCGTATCTCCTGGATTTCGGTCAGCATGTCTCGTCCTGCCGTAGTAATCATGAAAAGCCGCTTTCTTCTTCCTCCCCGGCTTAAGGTGGCACCGCCCATTTCGGAGGTGACAAAGCCTTTTTCTTCGAGCCGGTACAATGCAATATGCACAGCGCTGAGGCTGATGGTGCGGTTGGTGCGTTGGCGAAGCTCTTCGGCTATGCTCACGCCATACGCTCCGGCACCAAGCACGATGACGGTGAGCAGTACCAGTTCTTCAAACTCACCTAAATAGGATCTTCCCATATAAAAATAATTTTCTTAACATTTGTTAAACAAATTGTGTGCCAATGAAGTTTATCTCATGTAAAATGTTGATAATGAATCAGGTATGTAATTTTATTTCCGTTTTGGATGTCCGAAATCGAACGACTAGTCGTGCGAGCGGACGAATCGCAGTACACAACACCAGACGAAAGAGTTGCCCGGGAGCTGTTTGCCCCCTTCTCTGCCCGCCGCACTCCATGAAAGATGTTTAACGTACGACGATCATTTCAATTCAGCATGCCAGCTGGTGCTACTGACTGTAACTATCCTGCATCCGGGAAGCGCTCCCCAGCAACTATTAGGTTGTTTTTACACTATCTCATCCGGCCCGACGGCGTTTGCGAGTACGCCCCAATGACTGCGGTTGTCTAGGCACTTTGCCCGCCCTCCACATTCAGCGTAGCACCGGTAATGTACCAGGCATCGTCGCTGCTGAGAAACGCAGCATCCGCGCCGATATCCTGCGGTTCGCCATAATGCCCGAGTGCCACGGCTTTCAGCATTTCAGTACTGAAAGCGCCATTCGCCGGGTTCTCATGTCGGTGTCGATGAGTCCGGGCTGGATGATGTTGATAGTAATTTTTCGGCCTCCTAAATCCCTGGCCCAGCTTCTGGTATAGGCTGCCAAAGCGGCTTTCGTAGCGGCGTACTCGCCGATGCCCGGATAAGGTGAGCGACTGCCGTCCGGACCGTGTGAGCGACGCCAAGGACATTAACCCGGCCTGTTTTATTTTTTAATCTTGACATTGAAAGAATCAATTGTATTGAAGTTAAATGTTAGGGACGAAAAATGACTGAGCCCGTAGTTCGGCTTGCTTCCAGGTCGAGATGGGCCTGGCTTACTCCGGATAATGGATATATTGTTGGTGTGACTTTTCCTAAAATGCCGCTTTGAAAGGCATCAAATAGCTCAGCTGTTGAAAGGCTAACGCTTTCTGGATCGGGCAGATACTGTCCTAGCGATGGCTGTAAGAATTTAATTCGCCTTGCATTTAGCAAGGTGCTATCGATTTCGGGGGCACCGGAGGCAGACCCGTAAAGCACAATGGTACCGCCCGGTTTGGTAAGCGCTGCGGACTTACCGAAAGTCGCCTTGCCAACCCCGTCAAACACCACACCGACGTCCCGGCCATTTGTGAAAGCATGAATTTTTTCAGCCCAATCCTCTTTATCCAGCGCCACCACCAGGTCCAGTCCGTACGGCTCGACGATTGCTTTTTTGGCTTCGCTGCCCACCGTGCCGATGACCGTTGCACCCAACGACTTCGCCCATCTGCCTACAAGCGATCCGACGCCTCCGGCAGCCGCATGTACGAGTACAATATCACCAGCTTGGACGGGGTAGGCCTGTTTGACCAGCATTCGGGCTGTAAGCCCTTTGGCAAGCAATGAAGCCGTCTGATCGAAGGTAATATCATCGGGCAGCTTCACCAGCTGCCGCGGGTCGATCAGGCGCTGCTGGGCATAGGCCCCGAGGGAAAAGTAGTATCCGACCCGGTCGCCGACAGTCCAGCCCGTCACTCCGCTGCCCACCGACTCGATCACACCTGCCGCTTCCACTCCGATGGTCGTAGGCAGCTGTTGCAATGGAAAGCTACCATTTCTGAATAATACATCCACGAAATTTAATGCGATCGCCTCATGCCGGATCAGGACTTCGTGCGGCTTGGGCAGGCCAATCTGCTCAGTGGTGTATTCCAATACTGATGGTGGTCCCTGACGTGTCAGCCGGACTATGCCGTTTGCTTGTGTTGTGTTCATGATCTGTCTGTTGTTTGATATCACAAAATTGGCACAGCATCTCCGGCTAAGCATTGACAAACGCAGTAGATTCATCTTGACATTTGTCAATGCAACCCGAGAGATTTACTTTTAGCGGAAAGAACTGGCAGCATGACCCACGAACCGCTTTTTGTATACATCGAATCCAAATCTTCGCACACACTCACGGCTAATGAGAAGGTGCAAATAACAGCAGCATTTAAAGCCAGACACCTCCGGAAACGTCAGTACTTGTTACAGGAAGGCGATGTTTGTAAATACATGGCATTCATCATGAAAGGTGCCGGGCGAATGTATACGATGAAAGAAAATAGCCAGGAGACGATTATCAGGCTCGCTGTCGAATCGTGGTGGCTTGGCGATTACGAGAGCTACAATTTGCACACGCCATCCATTTACTACATCGAAATGACCGAGGATTCCGATGTGCTGCTGGTCACGCATGAAGACATGAAGAACCTCGGCGCGGCCATTCCAGCTATCGATGAAATGGTGCGGGAAATTGACCGGAAAGGGGCCATCGCCACACAAAAGCGCATCCACGCTGCGATCAGCATGGATGCGGAAGAAAGGTATGAACTGCTAGCCAGGACGTATCCGGAATTCGTCAGGCGGTTTCCGCAAAGTATGATTGCATCATACTTGGGTATTTCTCCCGAAACGCTCAGCCGGGTGCGAAAGAAAACGATCTACAAATAGCTGCTTCTTTGTTTCAGGGCTTGGGAACATCCAGGAAAAGATGCAGGGACTGAATTTTTCTGTTCTCAATAATGGCCACATCCATGCCCCTCGCGGCAGGCGGTTGTCCCGGAATGCCCAGGTTCCACGCTACGTGCTGCACCTGATGGTTTGCGCTTGCGGGCCGGGTGATTTCAAATTGAAACTCTGTTGGCCATTGCGCCTGTAAATTGGAGATGACATCGTTAATCTGCTGGTAACCGACAATAGCCAGGCCGTGATCAGATTCGTAAAAGTGAATATCCGTGGCGTAAACGTTTTGCATGGCCTGCAACCTACGTTCCGTGTTTCTATCATTCCAAATAACTAAGAGGCTGTCTTCCAAAAGTTGTGCTGCATTTTCCATGTCGCTGATGTTTTGTACGATGCAAAACTAGCGGTATCTGTGGCAGTTGCCTTTGATCTAAATCAAGGAATTGTGTTGATAAAAGTCAAGCGATAGACTTGCACCTTCAATTTGGCTACAACATTTCCTGTTTCGGCTACAAGCGCTGTGTCACGATGACGGAATTTTGCTGTGTAAAAATTAAAATAATATGCAGACAGAAACAAAGAAAGTGGCACTGGTTACAGGAGCAAATACAGGCGTGGGGTACCAAATCGCTAAATCACTTGCTGATGAAGGCTATACCGTTTACGTTGGTGCCCGAAACCCGGACAAAGGGGATGCTGCCGCTAACGAGATTGGAAAGCAGTCAAAAGCCATTCAATTGGATATTACCGATTCCCAATCCATCGATGCGGCGGTAAGACAAATTCAAAGCGAAGCCGGATACTTGACGTTGCTGGTTAATAACGCGGCCATCTCGAATGCGGGAACACCTGGACGCACGATGGAAGAGGTCCTTGGAGCCCAGCGCGCCAGTATAGCGCCTATCGACGAAATGAAAGCGGTTTGGGAAACGAATGTATTTGGTACACTTGCCGTGACACAAGCCTTTTTACCTCTATTAAGGAAGGCTGAGAAGGCAAGGATTGTGACCGTGTCGAGCGCATTGGGTTCTCTCACTTTGAATGCCAATCCAGCTAACCCATACCGCTCGGCTTACGACGCGGTGTATGGGGCATCCAAAACTGCGCTCAATGGCGTTTTCCTTTCACTGGCCATCGATTTGGTGGATACCAATATCAAAGTGCACCTGGTAAGTCCTGGTTTTACGGCAACGGCACTCAATAATTTCCAGGGGACCGATACGGTGGAAGAAGGCTCTATCGAGCCAATAAGGGTGGCCTTGTCCGAAGACCTGCCGACAGGGAGTTTTACAGGACCGGCCCATTATGCGGGAGCAGACAACATTGTTCCGTGGTAATTGTAACAAAACCAAAACCCCCTGGCTGGAAACAGTCATGGGGTTTTGGTATATTTATAGGATGAAAAATAAGGAGGACAAATTGATACGGTTCATAACGATCCCGGAAACGCATGAGGCTTTCGGCTTGCCCAAGCCCCAGCATCCTTTGATCAGCCTTGTGCATTTCAATGAGCGCAACCCCTTCAATACGAGCATGGCGCCGATCTACGACGTGCTTAGCTTCTATAAAATCACCTTTATCACCGATAACAACGGAAGACTGAAATATGGAAGGGATTACTATGATTTCGACGAGGGAAGCATGCTGTTCATGGCGCCTAACCAATTAGTAGGTAGCACGGATTATAATAGCAGGACCTATTGTTACATCCTGCTCATACACCCTGATTTTTTACTGGGCCACCCTCTGGCTAGTAAAATCAGGCAATATGGCTATTTCGCATATTCCGCCAATGAAGCACTGCATTTATCCGACATGGAAAAGGAAAATATCCTGTCGATTTACAGGAATATGGAAAGGGAACTCAATAGCCGTGTGGATGAATTCAGTCAGGAGCTCATGATCGCCCATATTGAATTGCTGTTGAGCTATGTCAACCGCTACTACAAGCGGCAGTTCATTACCCGCAAAGTGGTCAACGATGATATTTTGTCGAAAACCGAAGCCATACTGGATCATTATTTGAACAGCCAGCAATCCCTTCACGACGGGGTTCCTACGGTTCAATTTCTTTCCGAAAAACTGAACCTCTCGCCCGGTTACCTAAGCGATATGCTCCGTTCGCTGATCGGGCAGAATGCGCAGCAGTACATCCATGAAAAATTAATCGAAAAAGCCAAAGAGCGGCTGACCACGACGCAGCTAAGCATGTCCGAAATTGCCTATGAGCTCGGTTTTGAACATTCGCAAAGTTTCAGCAAGCTCTTTAAAAACAAAACCAATCAATCTCCGATGGAATTCAGAGCTTCGTTCACGTAAAAACATTCCCTCTAAGCCATGAATGCAAGGATGGAAAAGGATTGATTTTGTTAACTTTGTCAAATGCAGAATGAAGAACAAATTGAAATACCCGGACTGAATAAAGCGGACCTTCGATTGAAAGGTTTTAAAGTTCACGCCCTTCCGGAATCAACGGATGTTCCGGTCAAAGCCGGGCGGCGCGACTTTTACAAAATGGGTTTGGTCAATGGCGACATGACTATTAATTATGGTGGCCAGCTAGTGGAGATCAAAGGAACCGCGCTCTTTTTCGTCAACCCGCAAGTATCGCACGCGCTTGTCCGCCGCATCAACCGTACCAGTGGTTACGCCTGTATCTTTACTGAAACCTTCCTCAATGGTCGCGATTTACAGGACTCCCCGCTGTTCAGGGTCGGTGAAAATCCAGTCGTATCCCTGAATGCTGAACAAGCCGCATTTATGACTGGCCTTTTTGAGAAAATGCTGTCTGTATACGATGGAGACTATCTTTACAAGGGCGATCTGATCAAAAACTACATCGCGCTCATCATCCACGAGGCCCTTCGAATACAGCCCGCGCAGCATAGCGCTTCTTCCCGAAATGGCGAAAGTCGGCTTACACATCTCTTTGCTGAACAGCTCGAAAAGCAGTTCCCGATAGAACGCAGCGACCAGCCGCTCCGCTTGCGCAGTCCGCAAGACTATGCCAGGCATTTAAATGTACATGTCAATTATTTGAACCGGTCTGTCAGGGAAACGACGGGCAAAACGACTTCGGCGCATATATCGGCACGGATCATTGCCGAAGCAAAAGCACTGTTGCAACATAGTGACTGGGGCGTCGCAGAGATCGCTTACGCGCTTGGATTTGAATACCCAGCCTACTTTAATAACTATTTCAAACGGCTGACCGGCAGCACACCGAATACTTTTCGCAAGGTTTGAAAATCATAGTGATTGGTTTGATATTGATTGGCTGTCCGCCGGGCTGCGGCCTAATTTTGCGGTATCATTATTAAATCATGCAACAATGAAAATTTTAGTAACAGGAGCGACAGGAAAAGTAGGCAGCCGTTTAGTGCCACGTCTGATAGCCAAAGGCTATGACGTATCGATATTGGTCAGGGACGTTGCAAAGGCCGGCAGTTTGATCGAACTCGGCGCGACGCCTATAACCGGCGACCTATTTGAGCCAGCAACCTTGCCGGCGGCGGTAGCCGGCATGGATGCCGTGATCCACCTTGCCGCGCTCTTTCGGACATTTACAGATAATGAAGGTATCATCAAAACCAACCGCGAGGGAAGTATCGCATTGGCGCAGGCAGCATACGAAGCTGGTGTCAAACGATTTGTTTTTACCAGTACCTCTAATGTGTACGGTTCGGGATACCACCGCCCGGCAAAAGAAGACGAACACGTAGACATCAACGATCCGCGCGCTTACTCTTCCAGTAAGATCGCCGCGGAAAAGGAATTGTTAGAGATGCACCAAAACCAGGGATTTGACGTCCGTATTTTGCGCCTTGGCTTTGTTTACGGTGATAAAGACCCGCACATTGCCGAAATAATCCCATATATTAAAAAGCTGAACATGCATTCAGGATCGCGCATGCATATGGTACATCACCTGGATGTCGCGCAGGCGCTGGTCCTACTGCTCACCACCGAGGGGTTGGATGGAGAGATCTTCAACGTAGCCGACGACGCGCCAATCACTTTGTACGAACTGGCTGATTCTGTCGGAAAAGCAGCCGATACCTTTAATGGAACCGAAGGCCCGCTTAACGACCCTTTTCAAGGCGTTCAGGATATTTCCAAACTTCGAACGAAAACCGGCTTCCGGCCATTGGTGCCAAGCTACTATGTGGCCCGCGATCTTGATATATTGTAGCCATACCCCTAGGCTTAGCAGCATTGAAAAATTCGGATACCTTTTAACCGGATTTGGGTAATTGCGGCCACATGCTGCTTCCTAAGTTTGTATCATAAAACGATACTATGATAACAGCAAAAGGATATGCGGCGCAAACGGCAGAAAGCCCACTGGCGCCCTGGCAATTTGAAAGACGCGAAGTCGGCGCGCACGATGTACAGATCGAAATACTATACTGCGGGGTTTGCCATACCGACATTCACCTGACCCGTAACGAATGGTTTGAAGGAATTTCCAATGGTCCCTGGCCATGAGATTGTGGGGCGTATCAGTGCCCTGGGTGCCCATGCCGCAAAGTTCAGTGTCGGTGACCTGGGTGGCGTAGGGGTGATGGTGGATTCCTGCAGGGAGCGCCCTGATTGCAGGAACGGGCAGGAGCAGTTTTGTAGCGTCGCCCCGGTGCAAACCGATAACAATCTGGGCCACGACGGCCTGCCTGTTTACGGCGGATATTCCAATACCATCCTTGTCCATGAAGACTTCGTGCGTCGCATTTCTGAAAAGCTCGACCTTGCCGGAGTAGCGCCATTGCTTTGCGCGGGGATAACGACCTATTCGCCGCTAAAGAGATGGAATGTAGGTAAAGGACATAAACTGGCTGTGGTCGGTCTAGGCGGATTGGGCCATATGGGCGTTAAGTTTGCTCCACGAAGCCCTTCATCTGTCAGAGCAGGAAGAGGCGAAGATCAAGGACCTGTTTGGCAGTATAGAGGCAGAATACCAAAGCAGCATCGATCATTTTAGCCACGAAGTGATGATCACCCACATTGAGCTTTTGCTGCAGTATAGCAGCAGGTTTTATGCCCGTCAGTTTATCACAAGGTGCTGCACCTGAAGCATCTGAGTGCGGATTGCAGACGGCTGTTGAAAAATGCCGAGCCTATTATTGACGTTAATCTCATCGAAGACCCGGACTATAATGTTGCTACTGATTGTAAGGCAATAAAATAAAATTTTATAATATTCGATAAAAGTTTTTTGTCTCAAAATTTTATTCTAAATTTACAGAATATTTAAAATAATATTATGAATCAAGGCAAGGTAAAGTTTTTTAACGAGACCAAGGGTTTCGGTTTTATCGCTCCGGATGGCGGTGGCGATGACATTTTCGTTCACACAACAGGTCTTAATGACGATATCCGTGAGAATGACAATGTGTCCTACGATGTTGAAAATGGTAGAAAGGGATTGAATGCTGTGAATGTAAGCGTCATCTAATAATCCTTTCGTAGTTAATATGCTTGAATTCCTCCCGATCACGGAGGAATTTTTGTTTTTAAATATTTGTGTTGTCCGGTCTTCGGGGGGGCATTTACTTAAATAGCCATCCATATGAATATCAGGCAATTGGCTCACCTTCAAAATTACTGCCGAGTTTCGGCTTCGGGTATAATCAAATGCCTGAGTCCGCAGATAAAGTTCGTTTCACGCCATCTGATCCTGTTCTGCGCCAAATACATTTCATTCGCAGTCTACCTAAGCCTACGTTTTTTGCTTCGATACCGGCAGGATCTGATTTATGCCAATTTAATGGCTTGCTTTCCCGATAAATCGCAGACAGAGTTGAAGCGTCTGACTAACAGTTATTACCGACATATGGCAGACCTTTTGATCGAGCCATTTTTGTTTTACCTGGCACCTGCTTCACTACGGAAAAGCCTGGCCACCTACACGAATCCTGAAATGCTGAAAGATTATTTCTGTAAAGGCAAGAAAGTGGTCTTGTTTGCGTCCCATTACGGTAACTGGGAATATCTGATCAATTTGCCCGAAGTTACCAGCTATCCGGTATACACAGCATTTTCGCCCATTAAGGTCGCTTGGATTAATAGGCTTATGATCAGGCTGAGATCACTATTTGGGGTAAATCTGATCAGCAAGACTAATTTTTACCGAACTGCGATAGCTGTTTTCGTAAAGCAATCGCTCCCAAAACTGCTCGTTATTATTGGTGATCAGCGCCCCGCTCCCGGGAATCATAAATTCTATTTGCCATTTCTGGACCAGCTTACCGCTGTACAAACTGGTGGCGAGCGGATTGCCGCTTTGTCGGGAGCATCTCTGATCTATGTTCACTCAAACAAGACAGCGCAGTTCAGCTACGAATTTACTTTCGCGGAAATGGACGTTGCCGATAGTAGCGCGCCCATGAGTGTTACCAGTTCCTACTTCCGTAATCTGGAACAAAGCATATTTGCCGCCCCCGCTTATTGGCTTTGGTCACATAACCGCTGGAAGGTCTGTGCGCCGACGGAGAGAATTTGAGCAATAGCTGTCATACTTCATCCCTTAACACAAATCCAATGAATGCGAACGAGGACATACAAGCAAATACAAAATTGGGGAGCTAGTTTTTAGCCTGGCAATGCCAACCGTTAAAATGGTCGTCAGGCGATACTATGCCAGAATCTATTATTGGACGGAAACCGGTGGGTCAGGTGAAGAACATGCTTATTTCGAAAGTGAAATTCGGGCAGTGAGCAGTATATGACAAATAGGGCAATGCAAATGTTCGCTGAAAAAGCTGAGTGTGCTTGTATAGCCATCGTATTAACCGCCCGGCTCATACAGCATTAGAAATATGGCCTTGGGAAACACCACACACTTAGCCAAATTGATCTTAACGGATTCCAGGGCTATATCTTCTTTGCTGCAAAACTGCACACCTATTTGTTTTTACATGTGGGTAGAGTATGCAAACATTTTTTGACCTGTCGCGTCGCAAGCTACTTGGCAGGCCGGTTCAGGTCACTCGTCGGAAGCCTCTGAAAATTAGGGCGTTTAACCTATGAGTACAACATAAATTAACTCAAAAACATGGCTGACAATCAGGCAAAGAAAGAGCAGAAAAAGAAAAAGGCACAGCTAAGGCAGGACAAGGCCGAACGGGCCGAAATGCGCAGGAAGAACAACGATAAGGGCAAACCCCTTGAAGAAATGTATATGTATGTGGACGAGTTTGGGAATCTGTCCCCTGTTCCATTTAACAGATCCTCCATAAAATCTGCACATTTGGACGAGATTGTATTTCAAACTGTTCCCAAGGCGGAGCAAGCGGCTGATATGGAGTCGGCCAGAGACGGCCAAATCCAATATTTTGACCAGGTGAAGGGATTTGGATTCATCACCGATGTCCTGACGGGCCAACGCGTTTTTGTGCATTCCAGTGAACTACCACGCCCGGTCAAAGAACAAGAACGAGTTGCGTTCGTCCGCAGGCAGAACGAGAGGGGCTTTTTCGCAACAGATGTTACAATAAAAGCCTAGTCTAACTCATACCACCAATGTCTGATCGAAAGATAAAGTTTTCTAACACAGATTCGCGCGACTTCTTTCCAACGCTTACCTCCCTTGAAAGAAGTCTGTTCTTGCCAACTTCGAAAAAGCGGATTGGATTTTTGTCAGTCCATTTTGCTGCCGGGCTCGTTCTGGCAGTCATCTTTCAACTGGTGCAATCAGAGGAGGGCAAGCTCTACCCGTTACTTAACGGTCGTAGTTTTATCAGCCAGCATTATCCAACGCACCAAGTGGAAGCAACAGTTAAGTTCTCTGCCACATAAATGGCTCGTTTGGTACATCGGCAACCTGAATTACTAGATTGTGCCTCATTTGTTCCCTTAAGTCCGCCGCGTACACTATCCGGAGTCAGCCCGGTTGCCAGGAAGACTGCCGGAGAATTTGGTCGGAAACACCAGGAGAACAAATATTTTTGACCGCTTTGCTTGTGCGTTTCATCAGCCTGGAATGCTTCGATGCGCCAGGCTTGCAGGATGCGATCGCCTAAGCAAATCCCTTAAATTATTCAGTATATATCAAACAGTTCATTATGGCATTTATTGACGCAGTTTTAAGGCCGCCTTCCTACGGATGGAAGGATCATCAAGGAAACTTGGTCAAGCCGAGCAGCGGACAAATCTTGAGAGAATTCTTTTCGCGTTTAAACATATTTGCAGACCGCCGAAACTGGCTCCCAGTGATGAGCTGGGCAAAAGTAGCCGTGATGGTACCTTTCTTGTACTTGTTCATTTTCCAGTTTTTCAGTTTAGGGTTGCTTGCCGCTGCTTTTGTCTATAGTATGATTATCATGGGGACGCACGGGACGATCTGGCACCACCGGTACTGCACGCACGGCGCTTACAAATTCAAAAACAAATTCTGGCGCTTTTTCACACAGAACTTGACAATAAGTATGATCCCAGAGGAGATTTATGTCATATCCCACCATGTGCATCACGCAAAATCAGATAAACCGGGCGATCCTTATAATGCTCAGGCTGGTTTTCTGTATTGCTTTCTGGCGGATGTCAATCATCAGCCGATTGCCCAGGACCTTTCAGAGGCTGATTACAATCGGGTAAAGCTACTGATGAAACATACCGGGGTAGCAGGGAATACTTATGCCCAATATTTGAAGTGGGGTTCCTACGTGAGTCCGGCTCGAGGCCTGTTGAGCTGGGTAGTTAATTGGTCATTTTGGTATGCTGCTTTTTTTCTTCTGGGCGGACATGCACTGGCCTGCACATTATTCGGAGCCGCGGGCTTTTGGGCCGTCGGTGTGAGGACATTTAATTATGAGGGGCATGGTAAAGGACAGAACGTGCAGCGCGAGGGGATTGATTTTAATACCGACGATAATTCTGTGAACCAGGTGTGGCCAGGAATAGTAGCGGGAGAGTGGCATAACAACCACCACCTGTTTCCCAAAAGCGCGAGAAGTGGATTCAAACCCTATCAAATAGATTTAGCCTGGTACTACATCTGGTTGATGCACAAGATTGGCGCCGTAAAATCGTATAAGGATTTCAGAAAGCAGTTTTATCAGCAGTATCACGAGCCCTATCTTCGCGGCCATCGCAAACCGGCGTCGGAAGAGCACTTCTATCGCGAACCTGTATAAACCCCGTCCGCTTCCACATCAAAGGCAGGAATTTGACACACAGCTTTGACGACTTGCGAATCCAATAAACATCGCGAATTTGAAAGTGACTTGCAGATCGAAACCTCACCCGTGAGTACAAATCCGTCGGGAGGAACTGTTGTCCAGGCTGCTTTGCCATTCCTGTCTTCCGAATTCTGCAGTCGGGGGCTTGTAGGGGAGTCGTATAAGTAGGTCCCCCTTTGAGCCAGTAGGATACAGGCCGATGGGTATGGATTCAATGCTAACAGCCATCATCACATCGATCGCAGGAATTCAGGAAGGGATTGCACATACCAGCCAGTAATCGATAATGGCTTTCAGTGTCGAAATAAGCTCCTTTGGTGAGTTGGGCTTAATGAAGAAGCCCTGTGCCAATTTGCTATACGCATCGATGACAAGCTTGTGAGTTGACCCGTTCGTCAGATAAAGGTATGGGATACCTGTTCGCCTTATTTCGGTGTCGGTACTTAGCTGGGTGTTAAGGTCGGCACCATCCATATATGGAAGATCGATGTCAGATAGTATCAGGAAAGGCTCGGTATATGGGGCTTCCAGATATGCTAATACCGACGCTCCGTCCTCGAAATAGGCCCTTCTATTGGAATAGCCTAGCTTTTCAAATACGTATTCCAGCACGTTTCTATCTTCTTCGTCATCTTCAATAATAATGATTTCTCCGTCTATATTCATTATGGATAGTGGTTTAATGGGTTGCCTTCTAAGGCAAAAACCAAACCACAGATTAAGATTCTCGAAAGGCCAGGTCATAGGCAGATGGCCAGCAGGAAATAAAAAGCGAGCCCTAGCACATTGCATTTGGGCTCGCTGGACACCGTCTTATTCAATCGATCAGTTCAATGGAACAGGGATCAACTCCCTTTCAAAAAAGGCCAACATCTTTTTATCACTGTCGCCAATTTCTTCACAATAGTAAATACGCTTCAAATACCTTTTGACCGTCAACCGCTTCCTGGGATCCGTTAATAACGAGACCACCGACCCTACTAGATGTTTGTTTTCCATTCAGGAAGATAGGAAACTTAAATGGCTATAACTATCTTAAACAAAAGAAAAAATATACATCTGTAACCTGACGTAAGTTTTCACTAGTCACTTTACATGCGATTGTAAGGCTACGACGCTCGAATTCGGGTTTGTTGCCGGCCAAAGGTTAAAGTCGGACGGGGGATTGGGGGAAGTTCGGTAAAACATACCCTGAAATCTATTACGTTCTGAGCATGAAACCTGTCGGAAAAGCGAGTGGCTTCCACAAAGTATGTGGGGTCTGGATAAAAACAGCCATAGAAAGCGTCGCTGTTTTTTCGAATTACAATACAAAGGTTTCATCTCAAAAACGTTAAGACAATGGGAGTTTAGAAACGTATGGCCAAGCCATAAATTCGCGACAGATAGAATGGTGAATCTACCACCATGGCAAAAGGCAACTTCAAATCCCA